>MIZB01000293.1_pt3 | contig 16344 bp, 17 predicted proteins | sample 888171 | NCBI WGS metagenome assembly MIZB01 (sample SAMN05440186, study PRJNA335308) | marine metagenome | isolation source: marine water
CGAGCTCGGTACCCGGGGATCCCACATGGTGATCACTTTTTTCCCCATTTTCACTAATGCTTCACAACGATCTCCGTCCTCTAATGGAACGAGGACAACGTCTGCAGAACCAATTCCGTCAGAGCAACATTTGGCCCTCTCTGAACTTAATCTAGGAATTTTATCATCTGCATTTACACCAAGAGCATCAATTCCCACTTTTTTCATCATTTTGGTCAGTCCAGCGACTCTCTCTGGAGTTCTATGAAACAAGTTAACTTCGACTTTTGCTCCACTTATTTCGGAAAGTCTCGCCACTTCCCTGGCAGCTAATGCGACAACATTTCCGTTTACAGAAATAACCGGATTTTTAGCTTCAATCAAAGCAGAAGCGGCAGCTTTAATGGCACTTAATGCCGGTAAACAAGTTTGTTCACCCAGCAAATAGTCAAAAGCTTCTCCTCTGCCGTGAGCGATTAATCCTTGTTTAGCTACAAATTCGGAAGCGTCAACTAACTTTTCACGAGCTAGAAGCGATTTGTATCTTGGGTGATCTTTAGGAGGTAAAACCATTAGTTTACATTAATCCGGCGTAAAAACAAATTGCACTTAATACACTAAAAATAACCATAGGAGGAACTATGAGCCTGTCTACAAATCCTCTAAATAATCCCGAAACAATTATTCCCATTGTTAAAATAAATCCAACACCCATAGAAACCAGTAAATTTTCTGCATCTCCAGTTGGTAAATCTCTATTGTAAATTGCAATGAATCCAAGAGTAAGAGCCAAACCACCTATGACAATCCTAAGCTGCGCAATGAAATTCCTAAGTGTTCTTTCTTTTTCACTTGCATCACTTTCGAGAGCACCTAGTGCGCCTAAGATATCCTCATCAAATTTCACAGGTATAGCATTCATCATAACACCCATAAATGATAAAACTCCGCCAACAATAAGTAAAGCTAGACTTTCTTCCATAAGATTTGACGATATCTGCGTTATTTAAGCCCTATCTATTCAATTTTACATACATCATTATCAATCTCATAATTGACAGATTCCAGCGCCCTCCACGCATCTTGGCCTCTATCTTTAGGAGAATTAGTGTAATGCTGATCTTTAGTTGAAGTATATTCCATTAGCTCACTGATCATTCTCCATCCAATTTGATCCATCGGAACTAACGCAGTTCCATTTGGAAAATTTGTCATTGGTAGAAATGTTTCATAATGTATGGAAGTTACACTTTCATCACCAGATTTGTAGCCAACTTTGAATCCGTGATCTTTTAAAATTCGAAGAGTTTCTTTAGTTGCAGGGTCATTACATTCAAACAAATAAGCATGTACAATACCATTACCCTCTTGGCCTTCTTCGTCTGAAGACTGTCTTGCATCTAGATAATATCCAGGATCATCCACCACTTCGTCTATAACTGCAATTGCAGCCCAACTCTGAAGCCTTACTCTCTCAGAATATTCTTCGGAAACGGCAGATTCAAATAGTAAACTTACAGACCCATGGACTGCAAAATGGTTTCGATGAATACTTGAGTCTTGAGAACTAGTAGTTGGCGGATAATTGGTAACACTCCCAAACCCCCATTCTTCATTGATAGCTTCAATAACGTCAGTTTCTAAAACATATGAAGCTGCTAACACGTCCGGATGAGTTGTAGGGTTTTGAGGGGCTGCAACTTGAAAAATTATTGTTCCTGCGCCTCCAAATTCATGCATATCTACAGTCACAGAGGGGTGAATTTTTTGAAATGCTTTTTGCATAATAATCCCTTCAGGTTCCAATAGTTTCATATGATCTCGATTCAAGTCAGTGCCGTTTGCATTTCCTCGTGAACCAGCATCTCTACCGTCTGGATTTACCATAACAAATACGGCCAGATTGATTTTTTCTAGAATAGGATCCACTTCTTCTGGAACTCCTCTAGCAAAATGTCTAGCAAGTAAATATGCTGAATCTACCGACGCAGGTTCGTTACCGTGCTGGGCAGCTACAAAATAAACGGTAGGAATGTTAGGATCATAATCGCCAAATTCTACGAGTAGTAACGGCTGACCGTTCATACTATAGCCTATTTCTGTTAAATTCGTTACCCGAGGACTTTTACTAAATTCATATGTCCAATTTAGTATGTCTGAAGTAGACGTTTGATTTATCGGAATGTCATTCCACATGTCCTCCAAAGTCAAATCAAATACATATGGCTCTTCTACAGGTTTATCTTCATCAAAAAAATTCCCGGGCCCGGTACAACCAGACATTGCAAGAGTTAAAACAGTAATTAACGATAGAATTATTTTCATCATGAAATAAACTCTTCTATAGTTTCAATGACTTTATCATCAGTTAGCGTTCTCATATGACCCAAATTTGTAGCCATCATTAATTTACTATTTTTAATATCTTCATGAATTTTTTCGGCAACTTTGGGGTTAGCTTGCGCGTCGTCTTCAGAATGAATGATAAGGCATCTTGATTCGATTTCTGTAGCGAATTTATCTGGCCCATAGTTTGGAGGTTTTCGACCATCCTTAGCTTCAAAGGAATCGAACATACTTTTGACATAAAAGTCCTCCGATAATCCAAAAAGAGAGACAAAATTTCTAAAAATGGGTTCAATTTTGTACGCTCCTGGGCTAATAAGAACAATATTTCTAAAATTTTGACCCATTTTTACAGCATTTAGTGCGGCAACCGCCCCTATTGAATGACCAATTATAGTATCATACGGCCCATTATTCTTTGATAGGTCGTAAACAACGTCACAAAATTCAGGTAAGTGGCTTCTTTTTGACAAAGATTGGCCATGAGCAGGCATGTCAACTGCTGTAATATCAAAATTCTTAGATTTAAACTCACTAATGATCTTATGAAATTTACTAGCTCTACTACTCCATCCGTGGACAAACAGAATCTTAGAGCCTTTTCCTTTTACATTATAAATTTTAACAGTTTTATTGGCAGTTTCTGAGAAAAAATCGATAGAGGTATGTTCCTTGTAAAACTTATTTTCAACATCTTGCATTCTAAAGTCTAGCGGTTTTGTGAATACGTTCCAAAGGAACCTTGTAGTTAATTTTGTCGAAATTAGATTTAGAAGTTTTACAGAAATTGAGAGCCATTTGGGCAATCTGTAGAATACTTCAGTCCCTTTCTTCTGTGATTCCGTAATTTGGGAGTCGTTCAACTTAATTACTTAACCATCAAGCAACACGTGTAATCATTTCTGGAGTTAGTCCACTATCTGTTACAGCATAAATCATAACAGCAGCTTTCTCAGGATGATTTCGTATCTTTTTGATAATTAAACGGTTTTCAAACTCTGCAGCCATTCTTCCGACTTCTAGTTGAATAACTAAGTCACAAATAGCTTCAAGCTGGCTGTGAATTTTATGTTCATGGGCACCTTCAGAAATGGTATACATTACAGTTCCACCATTCGCCTGTGCATATTCCTTAATTGTTCTTACAGCAGACAATACCTCGAGAGGGTTGTAGTATTGTAAAAAGAAATCTAAAGAGTCAATAACAACACGGAAAGGTGATTTTAATTTTGAAATTTCATAGGTCATATCTGCAACGAAATTAATTTGATCAGAGGTTGAACCATAAGACCCTAAATTTCTAAGTTCAGAAACAGAAAGACCTTCTTGTTTGAAACGTGAAGCTTGCAGTTCACGAGATAGAACCTTTTCAAAGTATTGAGTCCCTACATTGACAATACGTAAGTCTGTAGCCCACCTGTATTGTTCAAAGACATCGATAAGCTCATCTGATGTTTCATCAGTTGAAAAATAAACAACAGTTTCAGATCCAACGCCTGCCGAAGCAAATTGTTTAGATAATAACTCTTTTCCAGAACCTGAACTACCTTCTATCAAGATAGAACTACCCAATACGACACCTTCTCCATTGATTAATGCCTCGTCTAAACGCTCGATTCCAGTTGAAACTATTTTTTCAGCCATACTTAYTCTCCTATCATTTTATCAGATAATAAATTTAATGCAGAYGATAATTCCTCGTCAGTTTGTTCTTTAACAGTCATTAACATACTGTAAATTTCTTTAATCCTCATAGAATTTCCTAAAACGTTAATAAATTCTCTCAAAACTTTTGGTTCGGAATAAATACTGAGTCCATTTACAGAGTCAAACATTACAAAACGCCTTTTTGATTTTAGACGCCTTTCTAAAAGAGTGATATTCAAAAGAATAGATTCTAACATAGTTGGGGATTCAATGAATAAAGTTCGAGCATCAGAGGTGTTTCCACCGACAGTCATAGATACAAGATCAACAAAATATAAGTCAGATAAATCAGCTCCAGCTTCTTCTAGTTCAGCTCTAATATGTGAGGAAGGTCTAGAAGTAGTAACGTAGATTCCTCCTAATTTTTTACCAACCAATACTGAAACTAACTTTACCGTGTCTTCATGAAAATTTTCAGCGCTTAAACTAATACTAGTTAATGTGTCCCCACCGTTGATACTTTTGATAATAGATTGAGCAGTATCTTTGATGCTCATGTAAACGCCTGTCCTCCGTCTTGACCCCACTTGAGAAGAGGAACAACAGCTAAGCCAACTGGAGTTAACTCAATAAGATGTCTGGCACGAGAGTGTTTAGTCCCTCGCATTTTTACAACTTGTAAACTTCTCAACAAATCACCTTGGCGTATGATGTTACCCATAAGAATTACACCATCTGCAACAGCTTCTTCCACTCCAAAAATAGAATATGTTTGAGTATTGGAATCAACCACCGTTTCTGAAATTAGCATAGTAGTACATCCGAAAGTACTCAAAAACTGACTTAATCTAAATATGAAATTACGAATACTTCCCTTGTCAGGTAATTGATAACAAATTGCAGTAATAGAATCAATGACTAGTCTTGTAACACCAAGTTCATCTACGATATCTTCGAATGCACCTAGTAAAGCTTCCATATCCTTTGACGAATAAGTACCATCAAGCCTTTCTACACCTAATCGATCGTTAATAACCGTCAAATCAAAAATGTTCAACCGACCATCTTTAACTAAAGCATCATCGAAGAATCCATAGGTTTGTAAGTTTGATAGCATCTTTGACGAAGGCTCAGTGACCGAGATGTAACAGCATGTTTCTCCATTTTTAGCTCCGTTAATCAAATATTCCATAGCCAAAGTAGTTTTTCCTGAACCCACAGTTCCGGCCAATAATACAATATTTCCAATTGGAAGTCCACCGTTTAAAATACGGTCAATTCCCTCGATGTACGTCACACATTTTTCTCTAGGACGTCCTCCGCGGGGGTCTAGGCTGATTGGTTTTGTTACGTCTTTTTTAGCCATTTAAATCACTCGTCTATGATAAATTGGTCAACAAGGTATTGTCGAACCCTCTTTTTCAATGTTCTCTCTGTAATACCTTCACTATCTGCGTTATCATGCATAATTTGCATTTCGCGTTGAATTTCTACAGGYAATTCTGCCCAGTTAACAGGCGGTTTCTTTGGTAATAGTCCACGAAGATCTTTTGGATTTGCTTGTGCAAATATCTTCTCAAAGCGTTCTCTAATTTGTTTCTCAAAGAATTCATCRGCCTCTCTTTCTACTTCGTTATAGGCCTTGATCAATTCCTCTTCTATAATTTGTCCTAAGTCTTCTAGGAAAACGCCCTCTGGTAAATATCGGTGATACCAGCTTCCGTCCTCATGGAGTGCATCCATGTGAGTTCGGTTGTAAACATCAATAAGCGGAGTTTCATATTCTTCCTTTGCCATTAATTATCCCTACAGTTTCAAGCTGGGGCCTTATAAGATACTTAGCCTAGCGATTAAGCAGGCGTAATTTCATAGTCAAGGAGCACGACTTCAACTAAATATTCGACTTCTTCACCATTGTCAGTATGGTTACATCCAAGAGCATTTCCACTTTCCGCTTCCACATTTATTTCAAGAAAATAAGCACCCAATCCGGCACCCATTGAATCGAGCTCATTTTTAATTTCAGATTCAGACATGTTTGTAGCGTTGCCTGAAAAATACAAGGAAGAATTGTACCATTCAACTAAAATTTCATGAGACGAACTACCTTGTCCCTGATTTTGTCCACTCTCAGTTCCATTAAAATCATCATGAGTTACAGTTCCAGTAATTGTATCTGGATCAGGTTGGGAAGCACCAGGAGCAGCACATCCAGCCCCGTTACTAGTTTCATCCTCACTGTATGTAAGTAAAACTCTAACTCCAACAACATTTCGATTATCAGAAGTCCATTGGATATTATTGGTATTTAGATCTATTAGGATAGTTTCACCATCGTTAACATATTCAGTATTATTTCCTAGCATTTCATAAGAGATATCTCCAGAAATAGAATAATTTCCAACACCACCACTACCTTCAGTTGATTCTGGCGCTCCAACTAGATATACGGCTTCGGCAGCTCCAAATGGAATCAAAATTGCTGCAGCAACAGCACCATATTGGCTTTTTTTAGGCAATTTGAATCGCCCCAGAGGAGCAATTTTTGGACTTCTAATGTAATTTAATGTAAAGTGTGTAGCAAATGCAGCACCCATTCCTGGAACAGAAGGAAATACTCCATCGGCTCCATCTAGTCCTAAAACAGTCCAAATGAAAACGCCACTAAATGCAGCAACCATCATCGATACAGAATGAGTAGTGTCGGGTTTGTAACCCGCCCATCGAATGATAAGAAGAGGAACAAAAACGCCTCCTAGGCCATATACTGCAAATACGACTAGTTGAAAAACAGAATCTCCACCCGGAACATACAAACCACCAATTGAAATCAGAGTAGCAAAAGCAGCTACAGCAATCGTAACCTGCTTTGTTGTTTTATGATCTTGATTCCACTCAGGTTTAATGTCGTCAGTAATTGCGGCCGTACAAGCTAAAACTTGACTATCAGCAGTTGACATCGTAGCTGCAAAAATTGACGCTAAAATCATTCCAACTCCTATTGCAGGCATGGTTTCCATAGCCATCATAGGTAAGCCAAGTTCAGCATCAAAATCACTCTCGGTAAATAGTACTCGACTAGCAAGGCCGATAATCAACATTAGAACAATGAAAGGTGTTTGCCAAACGAAAAACCAAATCATAGCTTCTCTTCGATCTTTATCATCTCCCAAAGTCATAACTCTTGAAACTACCTGAGGCTGTCCAGCAACACTCAATCCGCCAAGAAAGAAAGCAGCAATCCAAAGAGTTAGTCCGAACATTAAATCTGGAGGTAAGAAATTAGTCAAAGCTGGATCTTGTTGATTTAGACCATCCTTAAGTCCAGAAAAACCACCCACTTCCTGGATACTAATCCAGCACAATATCGTTGAGCCAACAAGCATAACACACGATTGTGCAGCATCTGTCCAAATTGAAGCCCTAATTCCTCCAGCATAACAGTAAGCTACAACTAACACAAATCCGATTAAGATTCCAATAACCTCAGGCCATCCCATCATTACGAAGAGGGCTTTTCCCCCAGAGGTAAGCTGAGCTGCAGCGTAAATGCTCAAGAATAAAACAGATAAGACTCCTGCAAGTTTAGCTTCAGGCGCTCCAGCTTTTTCTGCAACCAGCGAGGATAGTGAGCGAACGCCCCTTTCGTTTCCTTCTTTCTGTATAAACTTGTACAACCACATCCATGCAACAAACTGCCCGATAGTTGACATGAAAGCCAAAAATGCAACAGGGTATCCTAGAGTATAGGTAAACCCGATGAAACCAATGAACATATATCCAGAATTCCAAGTACTAACTGCAGATAATGCAGCAAGAGGAGGACTCATGCCCCTACCTGCAACCAAGTAATCATCAGTGGTATCTTTTTTTACTCTAACAGAAGCAAGTCCGACTCCTGCAAAAATAGACATAAAAAATATGAAAGAAAGTATTACTGCAATATCCATTATTTATCCTGTTACTAGAGGAAGTAACATAGTAAATAGCGTAAGAAAGTTCCTAGTAGAGCTTCTACCTACAACTACTACCCACGTTGCGATCATGTAAGTGTTTAGCTAATCTCTACTAGTTCTTTGTTTCTCACTCAATCCCTCTTTTTCAACGGCTACATCGACGGAATCCGAAGCTTCCCAACTAATCTCTCAATGCCCCGCCGACAACCATTGGGAGTGTAACTACCATTGGCAAATACATTCCAAGTCCAAAAGCAGTTCCCATTCCAGTAAGCAGTTCCATGAATACTCCAATAACAATACCAACGGCCAACAACCCCCATGGAGTTTGACCTCCTAACATAATTTGTGCAAAAGCAGCAAAGGCATTTGCTTGAGGAGCATACAAGATTTAAGTCTCCTCTTGCTAAAGCAAGTGAAAGTAGGCCTGCAAAAAGAGCTGCAACAATAGTTCCAGGAACAATCCCTACTAATTCGGTTTTCATAATATGCATTGGTCGATTTCCAACATATAATCCAGGTTTGTAATCACCTATTACAGTTCCAGACATTGAGATTGCACCTCCAAAAACGGTTGTTCCTACCAATGCAAGAATTGCAGTATCGCTTTCGTTTAGCCCAATTGCTTTGAAAACTAAAACAAGCATTAACAGGACAATAAAGCTAGTTCCAGACACAGGTTCTATACTAGTTTCACCCATTACCTTCACTGCAATTGCACCTAGTGCAAAAGTAGTCAAACATAAAACTAAAGAAAAAATAAAAGATGCTAAAAATCCAAATTGAGTTGCAAAAGTAATTGTTATTCCTACAAGAGAAACAAGAAGTAAAACAGGAATGTGACTAATTGGCCATTCGTACCATCCTTTTCCTTTTACGTAATCTTTTCTAGAAGCATCATCACCTTCTCCTTTGAAAATATCAATTACGTCAGAAGCGGTAGTTCTGAACACAGGTGCCATTTTCAATAATCCAGTAATTCCGCCGCCTAAAATTGCTCCAATTGCCATAGGTCTTGCAACATAACTGTATGACATGATAGATCCCATTGGAGAATATTGGCTGATCGAATGATAGTTACCATCTAGTGGATAATAGAAAGGATAATCGTATTGATATGCTAATGGAGTAACTACAAACCATGTGAAGAATGTTCCCAAACTGACTAAGAGAGCAACTCTAAATTTCATGAACCATCCAATAGCAATCATCATTGGAGTTAATCCAAATCCAAGCCATGTGTAGTTTGTCAAGGAATTACTCATAGGAACAGTCAAATCTCCACCATCATACCATTCAGTTCCTTCTAGTGCAGAACTTAGAACAGAAGTTTTGATTTCCTCTCCGGCAGCGTCGTTAGAACCGGTTCCTAATAATGGCCAATCTCTCAAAAATGTGAAAAACATAACAATTGCTGTTGAAATACCAACTAAACGAATAGAATGCATAGCACTCTCCATTCCACCTTCTTTGGCAGTTTCTCCGGCAATATCCATTAATTTGATATTTGCTTCAAAGCCAGGCAAAGGTAGTGGGTCTTCCACCAACCAAACTCTTCTAAAAATTATGAAGTATAAACATCCAAGGAATCCACCCAATATAGAGGCAACCATTGCAACTCCAGCCAGAGCCCACGAGTCAGGCAGTAGTAATGAGGAATCAATTAGTTGCTCCCCATTCATCTCATATTTTGGAGAATAAGCTAACAAATAAATTGCAGGATAAGTAAACACAAATCCAGTACAAACCATCGATGCACCTGTAGATGCCGATGCCGAAAGATTAACTTCTCCAGGAGTCCACCTTAGCGCCATTGCAGAGAGGTAAGCAACGTACCATGATCCAGATACAATCATTCCAACTTTTAGACCAACATATTGATTTATTATAGCAAAAATAATACCGATACCTAATCCTAGTAACATTTGGTTCCATTTCCATTTGGTCGTACCAAAGCCATCTCCTCTATTTTTTTCTTCTAGATATTCTTCTAGAACTTCAGTATTGAAGTTAGCATACATTTCGGTATCAAAGTAATCGAGAGTTCCATTTTCAATAGCTTTTAGACCTTCAGGAGTAGGAGTTTGGCGATATGCAGAGGTCCTAACTTTACTCATACGATTAAATATTCAAGGAGAGAGGGTATTAACTTATTTTGCAATTTTAACTAAATTATAGTATTTTTCTTCAATCCGTAACATTTCAGTATTCCAGTCAGCATATTTTTCAACCATCTCTGGACCATGAATCAGTGCATTCTGCTCAATACTTTTGTCATTTACAGCTTTAAGAATACAATCCGATAGTTGCAAACTATTTTTTGCATCAAAACTTAAACCTGTCTTATTTTCCACAGTCCAAAATTTATTCGCAGGAATTTGACTTGAAAGAATAATACATCCAGAAGCAAGTCCTTCAAGAATTGAAACAGGCGTTCCATCGCTTAATGCAGGTGAAACCAATATTTTTGCTCGACCTAATAGGTCAACAAGGTCCTCATTTGGAATAAATCCTGAGAACGAAATTAAATCATTTAAGGATTGTTTATTTACATAATTTTTACATACTTCGAGCAATGGTCCTTCCCCACACATAATTACCTTGTAATCCTTAATCTCATCTGAAATTTCAGAGATTGCCTCAACAAGTGTTAGCGGAGAGTAAACTTTCTTGAATCCTCGATTAAAAACGATAAGATTTTCTTTTTTTAAAGGCTTAAATTTCTTAACATCTATACCTAGAGGAGAGCTAATACTTTCTACATGATTCTTTTTCCAAGGCGATACAACGCTATTAAGGTGGTCAGCTACGGAAATAATTAAATCAGAATCTTTCACGGTCTTTTTAACAATCCACGACATTAATTTAGATTCGTTTGGAGCTATTAATACATCTGATCCTAACGCAGTTACCACCTTGGGATAGCCTTTGATTCTCGAGGCATACATTCCATGATTGACTAGAAAAAAGCCGTGGACAAGATCAGGTTTAAACTCATCAATTTTTGCCTGTAACTCACTCGTTGTTTTTCTAACATTTTTTCCAAGATTAAAAATCAAACTTCGGTCAAGAGCCGGTTCAGGTCCAAAATAAACGCAATCTTCCCCTTCATTTAATGAAAAAACAGTCACTTCATGTTTCTTTTTACGTAGCCATTTTACCCACCTGATTGTATGAATGCTATTTGCATTAGCGACTACAGCGATGCGCAGTTTAGAACCCATAAATGAATATTAAATCCATAACATGTGAGTTTATAACCTACTCCTTTCTCAAAAAATAGATGGAACCGTCGCGAAAAATCATAATGCTCATCTACGGAAGAGCATCTTCTTTTCTTTTAAGTCTCTTAATTCCATTCTTTTTGACACGTATTTTATTGAAAGAAGATTACGGATCCTATCAGCAATTAGTGATGATTTACACGATAGTTCAAGCAATATTACTGTTTGGAATGCCACAATCACTTCTCTATTATTATCCAAGAAAAGAGATGGGTGAGCACCCTCTATTAGTCAGACAAACGTGGATGATTTTACTTTTTTCAGCTTTAATTGTAATGAGTTTGTTTTGGCTAGGGTCCCAAATCATTGATAACCATCATTTGAAAGAGTATCTAATTTTATTAGGAATTTACACCTCATTAATGATATTTGTAATGCCTATTCAGAATTTGTTAATTCTAGAGGGAAAAACTTCTACGGCAATGTGGTCAATGATATTTTTTACAGTAATAGATATCGCAATCCTTCCTACTGCAGCGTGGCTAAATCCGACAACTCTCGGAATATTACACGGAATTATTTTTGCAGCCTCTCTAAAAGCAGTAATGGTCTTGTTTCACGTATATTCAACATATTTCACAAAGGAAATTTCAGGAACCTCTTATCTTAAGGAACAATTAGCTTATGGAATACCAGTAGGTTTGACNGGCCATGGTTTACGTCATAAACGTAAACGTTGACAAGTATTTGGTAGGTTTATTTTTCTCAAGTTCAGTGTTTGCGGTTTACTATTTAGGTTCGCTCTGGGCGCCTATTTTCGGATGGATAACTCAGTCGGCGTCTCAAGTTGTTACGCCAATGATGTCAAAGGCGCACAAGGATGGAAATTTAATCTGAAATTAAAGAATTGTATCGAAATAGTATCAGTAAATTGGCGTTCGTATTTTTACCTGCAACGATTTTACTAATTTTTATTGCCGAACCTTTGATACTAACAATGTTTACAGAAACATACAGAGATTCAGTTCCAATATTCATGATTTATCTGATTTTAGTACCAACTTATTCCCTTAATTTAGGTTGGATTTTGATGGCAAGCGGACAGACTAAGTTCTTGTTAAAATTAGCACTTTCGATGTCTATTGTTAATATAATTTTGAGTTATTGGTTATTGACAACTTTAGAAGGAGATAATCGATTGCTAGGAATTCCATTTTTCTACTGTATTTGTAACCTGGATATCGACAATACTGGTTATGAATAGATCTTTAGCAACTATAGAATCTAATTTCTTTGAAACATTTCCAGTAAAAGAGATGTGGAAAATAGCATCAGTTTCAGCTCTGTCAGTTCTGCCAGTTATCTTGTTGTCGGCATTTGAATTATCCAATCCTTTAACTTTATTTTTATCAATAGTTTCGTTTGCAATTATGTTTTTAGCGCTTTCCTACAAGCTAAAATTAATTGGAGAAAATGAGATTAAATTAGCGAAATCATTTCTTCCTTTTTAGAGAAACAATATATAATCACAGATAAAATGGAATTATGAACAAGGCATTCTTGTTGACAATTTGCTTGCTTTTCGCATCTTTTACTGGATGTGTGGATAATTTTGAAGATAATGATAATTTAACCTCTGAGATAGATAAATTAGCAGAAGAAAATAAAGATTTAAACGAGCGACTATCAAATCAGACTGAAGAAAATAGTGTATTAAATTCTGAGATAGCAGAGTTAAACGAACAAAATGACAACTTAAGTGATCAATTAGATTTGAAAGAGCAGTTCGGTGCTGAGAATCTCAGCGTATTACGATTCGAAATTGCTAATTTAACAGCACAAATCCAAGATTTAAATGAACAAGTACAAAACAGTACCGAAGATAATATTGAATTAATTTTTGAAATAGCCAATCTAAGCGCACAAATTCAAGGCTTGAATATACAAATCGAAGAAATAAGTATTTTCCTTCCTTTCCAACCACAATCAAGAGAGGAACTTAAGATTGCCGTAGACCGGTGGGTAGCAAATCCTCAAAATGGAAATTATCTTTATGGCCATATCACAGATTGGGATACTTCAGTCGTTACAGATATGTCAGGATTATTTTATGGTTACACTATGTTTAATGCAAATGTTTCAGATTGGGACACTTCCAGTGTGACAAATATGAGCAATATCTTCTCTGGAGCAACTAATTTCAATCAAGATATTTCAGGTTGGGATGTCTCAAGTGTAACAAATATGAGGGAGATGTTTTCTTATGCTTATGATTTCAACCAAGATATTGGTGATTGGGATGTTTCAAGTGTAACTGACATGAGAAATATGTTTTATAATGCTGAGAGTTTCAATCATGATATTTCATATTGGGATGTTTCAAGTGTAACCGATATGAGTGGAATGTTTAGCGGCGCAGGGATTTTCAATCAAGATATCGGTGTTTGGGATGTCTCAGCCGTAACTAATATGAGCGAGATGTTTCACGTAGCTGGAAGTTTTAATCAAGACATTTCAGGCTGGAATGTTTCAAGTGTAACTGATATGAGCCACATGTTCTCCAATACTAATTTCAATCTAGACATCTCAAGTTGGGATACTTCAAGCGTGACTGATATGCAATATATGTTCTCCAATACTGATTTCAATTCAGACATCTCAAGTTGGGATACTTCAAGTGTAACACATATGAGAGGAATGTTTCATTATGCATCAAATTTCGATCAAGATATTTCAGGTTGGGATACTTCAAGTGTAATCTACACAACATCTATGTTTTATGCAGCTGGAAGTTTTAATCAAGATATTTCAGGCTGGAATACTTCAAGTGTGACTGATATGAGCCACATGTTTTCCAATACTAATTTCAATCCAGACATCTCAAGTTGGGATACTTCAAGTGTGACTGATATGCAATATATGTTTTACTCCGCAGAAAGTTTCGATAGTGACATTTCAAGTTGGGATACTTCAAGCGTTACCAACATGAGAGGGATGTTTTACCATGCCAATTTTAATGGAGACATTTCTGATTGGGATGTTTCAAGCGTAACAGATTTGAGTTATATGTTCCGCAGTAATAGCAATTTTAATCAAGATATTTCAGGCTGGGATACATCTAGAGTAACCAAAATGTCCTACATGTTTTATGCTGCTACCAATTTTGATCAAGATATTTCAGATTGGAACGTGTCTAGTGTAGCTACGTTTGCAACTATGTTTGACGGTGCTACTAGCTTATCAGATGATAATAAATGTAATATTCACAATACATTTGATTCAAATGATTTCTGGTGGTATAGTTGGGAGAATCACTGTTAAGACTATAAACAAACAATAAATTACTCACATTGAACAATTTCTAGCAGAACTCCACCTGTATCCTTGGGGTGGAAGAAAGCAACTAGCGTATTATCGGCACCAGGACGTGGAGCTTCTCCAATAGGTTCTAGACCGTTCTTTTTTGCTTTCGCTAAGGATTCTTCAATATCATCAACTTCCAGAGCTAAATGATGAATTCCAGGGCCTTTTTTGTCAACAAATTTACCAACCGGAGTATCTTTTCCCATCGGTTCTAGTAATTCAATTTCGTAACCACCGACTTTGATATGTGCAGTAGTTACGCCTTCTGATTCAACTTCCTCAGTATGATCTAGTTTTAGACCTAGAGATTCCCACATAGGCAATCTTTCCTCGATAGAATCTACAGCGATGCCAATGTGTCTTATTTTCACAAATCGTAAACAAAGTGATACTATTTCAAGATTATCAATATTTACCGCCTCCTTAGTAAACAATAGTGTCTCACAGCATAACCGTATTGAAATCTAAGTTGCACAATGCAAAAGTTACACATGCATTGAAGGACTATGAAGGTTCAGTAGCATTAAGTCCTGAATTAATTAAATTGGGAAAATTTTCAATGCATGAGCAAGTACATTTGTGGAATATAACTCAGGGCACTCGATTAACTACGTACATTATGGAATATGATGGAGATGAAAAAGGAACAATTTGTGTAAATGGGGCTGCAGCACATCGCGCAAATCCAGGCGACAGAGTTATACTAGCTACTTTTGCTGAAATAGATTCAGAAAAAGCAGATAATTGGGAACCTCACATCGTAATTATGAATGAAGATAACACTCAAAAAGAGTAAAATATTAGAAGTGAACTTTTTTTAAGAACAACATTGGGGTATTATTATGCAACAAAAGGTAGCCTTAGCTATGTTTGCCATTTTACTTATCAGTAACATTGGCGCATCAGCACCAGCTAATGAGAACGTTTTACACCCGAATATAGTTAGAGCTATGGACGATGCAGACGCTAATACACAAATTGAATTTATTGTTCAGTACCGTCCTGAACTTACAAATCAACATCTACAAACAGCAGAGGGAATTGGTATTGAAGTTATTAGTATTTTTGAATTTATTGATGGATTCTTTGGAAAAGCTACGGCATCTCAAATTAGAGATCTAAGCAAACAAGATGATATCTTTTGGATAGAGCATAATTCACAAATGGAATATTACATGCAAGACACTACAAGAGTTATCAATGCAGTGGAAACTTGGCAGACCGTTATTATTAACGAGGATGAGCAAGTAATTGCAGATCAAGCAGATCAACACACATACATTGATGGGACAGGAGTAGCAGCAGTAATTATTGACACAGGTGTCGATGCTGGTCACCCAGATTTTGACTACGATGAAGGTAAAACGGTTTCTTACAAATTTGATAGAGCTACTAGAACTTGGATAGAAGCAGAAAACTCAGATACATCTAGCGGGCATGGTACTCACTGTGCAGGAACCGTTGGAGGTAATGGAGATGCATCTGCAGGAGCTAAGAAAGGAGTAGCCCCAGGCGCAACATTGGTTGGAATGGGAGTCGGAGATATCGCATTCATCGATAATGCAGTCGAAGCTTTCCAATGGGTTTACGACAATTCAAGGCCTGATGCAAATCCGTTGAATATTCGAGTAACATCCAATTCATGGGGAAGTTCAGGTTCAGAATATGATCCATCTAATGCAGTTTCTCAAGCAGTTCTAAATTTACAATACGATAACAATGTGGTTTCAGTATTCGCAGCAGGAAATTCAGGAGGAGATGGTAGTGATTTACAAACAAATCCGGTGGGATCCCCGGGTACCGAGCTCGAATTCGCCCTATAGTGAGTC
>MIZB01000099.1_pt1 | contig 16242 bp, 18 predicted proteins | sample 888171 | NCBI WGS metagenome assembly MIZB01 (sample SAMN05440186, study PRJNA335308) | marine metagenome | isolation source: marine water
AGTTTCAGTTCCACTACTAACTTCGATATTATCAATATACCAGCCTTCATAGGCCTCTACACTTGAGTCAGTTCCAAATCTAAATTTAAATCTCACATTATCATTAGTATAATTGGCAAGACTGAATGTTGCAGCCTCCCACTCAGCACTATCACCTTCACCGGAGGTTCCAGTATAGCCAGGTTCATTATCTAGCCCAACAACAGCATCGTCAGGATATCCGCCATCTGGGTTGATTACTTCCCAAGTTTCTCCATCATCGGTAGTGATTTGTACATTTCCACCATCCCAACTAAATTCAGTACTATACCAAATATCTACTGACATTTGCGGATTAGTTTGACCTAATTCAATTTCTTCGCTCGTGTAAACAGAAAAGTCCCAGTTATTGTCGTATTCACCATCACCTTTCGATCCATCTCCAACCCACATAGCATGAGTTGGACTAGATGCTTCACGATTACCATCTTCATCAGTATCAATTAGATGCCATGGATTGCTCAATGATTTGTAATTAGTCCAACCATTGTCTCCGTCTTCCATATCATCAGTAAATTCTACATCCACACTTCTCATCATCGCATCAATTATGTCATTTTCAGGGACTTCATCGTTATCGTCAATAACTTTAGCTTCAAACCAAAAAGTTCCATAGTCATCCGTTTCCCATTCCCATGTAAGAGTTAAACTTTCATCCGGGGCAAGATCTTCAATATCTTTATTTCCTAAGTTATCAATTACATTTCCAGCGCCATCATAAATTTTACCACTTATTTCAGAATTCATAGTAACATCTCCACTATTGGTGACAATTACACTCATTTCTCTCTCTTCATTCTTTTCAGCAATCATTGGAGTGGCGCGTGCATCTTTTACTTCTAAATCATATGTGACATATGTATTGACTTTGATTATTTTTTCATTATTCTCTTCTTTTTCATCATCAGAGATTATAGCTTTACTTTTTAGTTGGTAAACATAGTCTTCATCATCGGGAGTGTCCCATTCAAATTCAACATATGTTCCAGTACCTGCATCTAATGAGATAGTGTCGGAGTCAGTAAACGTGTATGAGTTATTTAAGCAAGTAATTTCTAGTGAAACCTGAATACTATCTTGATCTTCAGTTCCGCGATTCCTTACTGTCACATTCACTATATTTTCTACATTAGGTTCAACAGTTTCCTCATCCTTTGGATTATTAAATCTACTTAAACTTACATCATTTTCCAATTGTTCAACTAAATACTCAACAATATTTTCCATAAATTCATCTCTATCATCATTACTCGTAATTGAACTAAAATCAATAGTCATGAACACCAATTTGAATTCATCCTCAGTTCTAATCGTTGAAATGTTGTAATCACCGTTTGAGCTTAAAACTTTTTCAAATCCGCTTCTAGGATTTATATCGTCAGCAAAATCTGAACTTATCGCATCGGCATTGTATTCTACTCCATCAGAAATTGGGTCATCATCTACTCCGTAAACTATTGCAGGTGTAGCTCTATCATTATCTGCATAACTTACTCCAAGATAATCATATTCAAAATCACCGCTGCTACGTTCGCCATCTGCAGTATCAAAATCATACAGAATATCCATACCTACAACCCACATAGCGCCTCCACCTTCTAGATATTCACCAACATTTGTTTTGTCATTATCCGTAAAAGTTACATCTGTCTCTCCACTTTGGTAATCAGTTCCACATACCCAAATAATCATTTGATATTCTGACAAGACATCAATTCCAGGGGCATCGGCGCTACTATTTACTCTAATAATATCATAAGCAAGAGGATTAGTCAGGTTGTCAAGCGCATTAGCGTAATATTGGTCTGTTTCGGTTCTAGAACCTCCATTATTTCCGCTATTATCATCATCTAAGAGTAAGATAGGAGGGTAAGAAACAGTAATACTTTCGGTATCTTGATTATTATCTTCATCAGATTCTGTAATTTGTTCTTCTTCATCTACAATCACTTTGATGGTATGGGTGCCTCCAACGGCAGTCCAATCCATTTCGGCATCGGCAGTATTTCCGCCAGGAATAGTTATTGTTTGTTTGCCAATAAAGTCAGAATCAGAATAAAAGCTAACATTTGTAGTTACACTAATAAGTCCACTCGTTCCACCATCGTTAGCAATTTCAGCAGTAATAGTTATGTCATCTCCACCTGTAGGCGAATCATCGCTGAAACTTATCCCATTTATAGATAAATCAGGGTCATTTTCATCAGCTAATGTGTTCATTGCTGAAAAGGGTAACATCAGCATGGCTAGCAATAAAGCAGTTATTTTACGAGACATTTTTCTCCGTAGATGCCTAGGCCGTACAGATATAAAGATGTCTTACACCCTTCGGGTGTAAATTTTATGCAATAATTTAGAGCTATTTTCTAAAGGTTTTGTTTCACTTTCTTTCCAATCCTTTCCAATTTTAGGAAAGTAAATACAATGACTTCCATTCACATTATCAGGTACTAATGTCATGTCAATACAATCAGCTAAATTCATGGCTTCTTCATAAATTCCAGCTCCACCTATAAACCAAATATCACCTGTACAGGTATTAACAGCTTCAGTAATACTTTTGAAGCATTCGACATTTTTTATTACGCTGCTCGTAATAACAATATTTCTTCTTTTAGGTAAAGGTTTTATTGGTAGCGATTCCCAAGTGTTCCTTCCCATTATTACAGTTTTTCCAACAGTAAGTTTTTTGAATCTTCTAAGATCTTCAGAGTAATGCCAAGGAATAGTATTGTTTTTTCCAATAATTCCTTCAGGTGATGTAGCTACTAATATCCCCTTCATACAGCAACTCTAAAAGGAATAAATGGTTCAGGATTATAGTTTTCCAATTTGAATTTTGACATTATTGTTTCAGTATCTTTATCCAATAAATCCATTACATCATCTAAAGTTTTTATTTCATAATCAATCTTAAGTTTAGGTAGAGGTTTTATCTCTCTTTTTGTTTGCTCTAGCAGTCCGGGAATGTGGTCATATTCTTCCATACTGCCATCAGCTTTTTTTGTATATATGTGAGCATCAACCAGAGTATGTCCAAAAGTACCTACTTTCATATCTGATAAATGTGCAAAAAGGTGTAATAAGAACGAGTATCCTGCAATATTGTAAGGAACTCCTAGTGCTACATCACAACTTCTTTGAGTTAAATGTACACACAAACGAGGTTCTCCATTTTTGTCATACTGAACATTGAAAATAAATAAAAGGTGACAAGGAGGTAAACCACTGGTTTGAGCATTCCCTGGAGCCCAAGCACTAACCACCATTCTTCGGCTGTTCGGATTCTTCCTTAAAGTTTCTAGAACATACTTAACTTGATCATTGTATTCCTCGTTTCCATGGATTGGGAATTTCCTCCAAAAATTACCATAAGCACTAGGTACAAAACCATCCTCATCAGCCCAGTGATCCCAAAATTTACAACCATGCTTTTTTAATAGCCCGATATGCAAATCTCCAGACAAAAACCATAAATTTTCTATTACAATATTTTTCCATGAAATTTCCTTAGTAGTTAGCAATGGAAATCCTTCATTTAAGTCGATTGAATAGTTAATATTAAATGCAGATATTGTGTCGATACCAGTACGATTTTCTTTCCTAGTTCCACGTTTCAGAACTTCATTAACTAAGTCAATGTATTGTTTCACTTACTCCCATTAAAGCGGCCCAATAAAGGGTTATTTCTTTTAGAAAATTATATATAATTTAGTGCAGTGTGTATTGAATGCCGTTTCGAATTATAGACCATGAGTCAAATGAAATTTTGCTAGAATCTCCACACGTCTCAGATTTAATTGAATATATTGACAAACATTCGGATGAGTATCTTGTTAAAGAATTAACAATTTCTTAATTTATTTCTTACAAAATAATTTAGCTAACTAGTATTTCTACACTCTCTATAAGAGAAATATCATTATCAGTTACTCCACCTTCATCAGGTGTTGTTGCAGTTATTCTTACGGATCCTTTTTTGTAAATTAAAATTTCAGGATAGTGGCCAATTTCACTAGCTATACTGGCAACATGCTGTACAAATGTAGCAGCAGACTCAAAACTATCAAAATCAAACTCTTTTCTTATGCACCTGTAAACATCATCGTAACTCCATCCATCCATACCTTTTATGGCCTTTGCAATGTCATTATCTTTCAGTGCAGAACTCATTTTATATCTAATAATAGGTAGCTATATACTGTTTCACCTAATTAATTTATAAATGTATTTTTAAGTGTAGATTTGTGAGTACATCTTCAGCAAAGGTTTTTGGACTTAGACAAGATTTTCCTTTTGTCAGAGTTTTTGGTTTTTTTCTTTCGATTTTTACAATGGTAGTAATGCGTTCTACAATTGATAAAATAGTTCCTAGTCCTTACTATTCAATAACGAATCGGCAAACAGGAGAAGATTATGTTATTTTTACAGATGAGGCTATTTGGATGCTAATTTTAATGTTCTTTGTTATTTTTCTTACACTTACCTTCATTATACCTATTGTCCTTTATTTTAGAGGTTTGAGTAAATGGGAATGGGATCCCACTACAGTAGTATTTTGGTTAATAATAACATGGAGTTTATCTTATTTCTTTACAGAAATAGCAGAAACAAATTCTTCAATTGAAGCTTATGTTTTAGTTTTAACAAAACTTGCAGATGGTTGTTTTGTTGTATTCATGACTATTTTTGTTTTACGAGGTTATAGTAATTATGCGGTTCCATTAATGGCAGATTGGATAACTGTAGGTAAGTCTGATACGCAATATGGTCCCTTGCTAGATATTCTTGGTTCAATTTTGATTATAGTTTTCGGTATTACAAATTTCTTATCAACATTTAACGTAGAATTTGGAGTTCTAGTTGCTGGAGTAGGCGTTGTTGGTCTAGTTATTGCATTAGCTGCACAAGATACGCTTAGTAATTTTTTCTCTGGAATTCTTTTATTACTTGATCAAGGGTTCAAAACAGGAGATATGATTTATTTCAATGATACCTATTGTTTAATCAGAGAAATAGGCCTTCGTTCAACAAAGATTTATGATATTATAAATCATGTAATAATTATAATTCCAAATAATTCTCTTGCTAATCAAAATATTTTAAATCTAACCAAGCCAGATAGATATTATCGCTTAAGAATTGAAGTTGGAGTTTCTTATGATTCAAATCCAGATAGTGTTGAAGCAGCTTTGTTAGAAGTTGCAAAGAAAAATTCAGATATAGAGCAAGATGATCCTACAAGAAAGCCTTTAGTTAGATTTCAAAATTTTGGCGATTCTACTTTGAATTTTGCATTAGTTGCATGGATAAAAAATGTAATTAAAATAAGGCAAATAAACTCAGATTTACATCATCAGGTATTTGAAAAATTGAGGGAAGAAAATATTGTTATTGCTTTCCCACAAAGAGATGTTCACTTCTTTGATCAAAGTAAGGTTTCGCAACCTTTATCTAAAGATATTGACGACAATTTAGTTCCAGAAACTACTAATCGAGTAGAGGACTTAGAAGGTGATGAAGAAACTAAAAAATTACTGGAAGAGATAGAATCTCGTAATTCAGAATAAGTTATTCATCATACCAAATAGGCGGCATAAACAAATCATTAGGCCCTCTGTCAATAATGGGCAATGTTAAAACACTGTTTTGATTTGTTCCAATTGTAACATATCCACTGCTCACAGGAGATGGAATGTAATCATCATTGGTTTGACTTACAACTAATTCTAATGCATTTCCAGCAGGAATTACAACATCTAGTGCGAACATTTCCATTTTTGCATTTACAGTTCCAGTAACTGTACAAGGTTGGCCACATTCTCTTCCGCCTTCATGGTATCTTAGATCCATGACTCCATGTCCAAGATGTATCCCTCCAGCTATAGATAATTCAATGTAAAGATGTCCTGAGGTTTGTCCTGGAGGTATTGTTACATCCACATGGAATGTAGGCATTCCAGAGATGCGAGTTTCGTTTTCAAAAATATCAGTTTCAAGGGTTAAAGTGTTTGTAGGTCCAACCAATCCACTACCAGATACGACATTCAGTCCTTCACCTATTGGCAATTTTAGTAATTCCCTATCATCAACTGGCCAAGTTTGTTCAACTCTCCATCCGCCCATATTATCTTGCATTTCAACATGCAATGCCGGTTTCATATTTCCATCGTATAGGTAGTAATTAAACCATTCAAGTAAGTCCTGAGCCCAATCGTACCTTACGGATTGAGGATATGCTTCAGCACCTCTTCCCTCAGCCATTCCATTGTGATCACCGGGCCTATCTGGATAGTGATGGCCCCATTGCCCAAATAATCCTTTAATTTCGAATCCAGCATCTTGTAATTGTTTGTATGCAGGGAATGCCATATGTGGGTCTACATTCCAATCCTGCATTCCGTGAATAAAATATATTGAACCATTATAGTTTTGTATTGTTCTTTCTAAAAAATGACGGTCGGTCCAATATGTGTTACCTGCATAGTTTACTTCGTCACCAGCTAAATATGCGGCAGGGCCGTTTGCATATCCTTCTGCATATCCTCTGCACACAGTTTGCCAATCTTCACTATCACCATCCCATCCAAAAGAGCCATAGACTCCATTATGCATAGCCAATCCTCTGGCTTCCATAGATCCATTTTTCCACATCAGGTCATGAACTCCAATTAATCCTGAAATAGGAATTATAGTTTTCAAATGAGGGTTGCCAAACATAGCAGCTTGCCAAGGAGTTGTTCCGTCGTAAGATTTTCCAACGATACCAACGTTTCCGTTACTCCATTCTTGAGTACCTAACCAAGTAACGGCAGCATCAATCCCTATCTGTTCACTTAATCCCATAAAATCCATACAATGATTAGACATTCCAGTTCCAAATACTGAAACTTGAGCAACAGCATACCCATATGGAACCATATTTTCAATTAAGAATTTACCGAGACGATTTGCAGGAGTTAGTGCGTCTACATCTCCATCATCATAATAAGGTCCAACATCTGCAATTACTGGAATCTTAGTTCCATTAGGAACATCAGGTAACCAAAGTCCGAGATGAACTTCACAGTCATCAGTTATAGTACATCCTAACTCAGAATCAGGTAAATCAACATCAATGAATATACTTTCAGGGCCGTTGATATTGTATTGGCCAGGTACAAGAGTATAGCTGTAAGATCCAGTTGTATTGAAGTTTTGATTTACTCTTTCCCAAACAGGAACAAGGCCGTTATCTCCCGTATAGTAATTGTCATTTTGTTCTTCATCATTATTAATGTATAAAAGTAATGATGACAAAAGTAGAATTGCCACTGTAATTCCGGCAAAAATTCGTTGTTCCATGTTTTCTACAAGCTAAGGCTAGGTTTTTAGTGATTTCTTTTTTTTCTTTCCAATGAATGGTAGCTTTAATTTGGCTTGATGAAATACCGCCAAAGAAATTGTAAGAAATCCTAAAAGAGATATAAGTGGAACGATAATTGTATCATATATGTTATAGTGTATTTCCTCAAGAGCAAGAGTGTTAAGAAATGAAAGAACCAAGTAAAGTATAGCTAATCTGCTAGCCACTCTAGCGCCTTCATTTCTTTGGATTCCGTATGAAACCCACATTGCAGCACCTCCAAGGAAAACTACAGTAGAGAATCCAAATGCAGCTATAATTAAAAAATCAAACATAGATAAATCATGGACTTCTTCAGTTACAAGTAATTTCCAAAATTCAATCGAACCTCCGTAAAATAATCCAAATCCTGCAGAATAGTAAGACGCACCCGTTTCTTCTTTGAAAGTTTTCCTATTAACGCCAATAAATAGAAAAATTAAAATTATTATTGGTGAAACTAATATTTTAGAGGCATAACCAATATTCTCATTGTAACCGTTTATTCCTCCTAATATCATAATAATATCTGCACATGTACCAAGAACAACACCTAGTCCACAAGCAATGTATAATTTCCTTTCTACTAACTTTTCTTCAATATCTTTAATAATCCAAGAAAAAAGGAACATAGCAGAGACTATGAATGCCAGCATCCCGATTACATTTCCTTGAAATATTATAGAATCCATATTTAATTTCTACGTAATAGTGTTAATAATCCTATTGATAATATTGAAAGACTAAAACTAATGGTTGGAATCTTTTCATTTTCTTTTTCTTCAATGGAGTTGGTTACAAATCCTTCTAAAGTTATAGAGTTTACGTGAACCTCGTAAAGGGGACGGTTTGCAGGGTCGTTTGATGTTGGAACTTGAGCAGTGGCTTGTACAATATCCATACCTTCTCTCACAACGCCAAATACAGCGTATCCAGGATCATCATCTTGTGTTCTATTTCCATTATCAAGGCCATGTTGTGATTCATCGCAAATATAAAATTGACTTGATGCTGAATCAGGGTCCACACCTCTGGCCATTCCAACAGCTCCGTTTATGTGAGTAAGATTAGCATTCGCTTCAAATGGAATATTTTCATCAGATCCATTACTTCCGCATGAGGGGTCACTTGCAGGATAAATTCCAATAGTAGTACAGGTATCATCTCCTGTTTGAATAACAAAATCATCAATAACCCTATGAAAGAAAATTCCGTCATAAAACGATTGTTCTACCAAGTTCACAAAGTTGGTTACTGTAATAGGTGCCCAGTTCAGAAATAATTCAATTACAATCTCACCTTCAATGTCACTTCCACCACCTATCCCGGCTTCATATGTCAAATTAATTATGACAATGGGATTACCTTCGTATGTTCGCTCCATAGGACTAGGTTCAGCACTACTTCCCGGCACAAAAAGCATCAATGTAATTAAGACAGCTAATATTCTCACATTAGGTCTATATTTGGGCAGTTTATACGATTTTAGTATACAGTAACTATTAAATCACCTTGAAATTAAGAATAGTATGGACATTAAGGTAACAGAAGCTGCAAAAGTGAAACTTTATGAGATGGGAGTCTCAAAAAATACTTTTTTGAGAATCGGAGTTAAGTCTGGTGGATGCTCAGGAAATACTTACGATGCAGTATTAGATGATAAAATGGCAGACGTGGATGAAATATATTATAATGAAGATAAACTTCGCGTAGTTTCAGACAAAGTAAGTTCGGTATTTCTAGACGGCCTTTCAATAGATTTTTCAAACGATTTGATAGAACCTGGTTTTAGATTAACGAATTCAAATGCCAAAGGTTCGTGCGGCTGTGGTTCTAGTTTTAGCACAGGAGATCCAGCTCCAAATGTTGATGTGAGCTTTACAGTTTAGTCATGGTTCTAAGTCCAGTATCTATTCTTGGGGGAGATTCAGTTTATTGTATTAATGAAGCTCAAATGGAGCATGCAAAAAAACTTGCAGAAGAAGATCCTAAATCTTCTATTAAAATAAAATCAGTAATGGAAACTTTGGAGTCTGATTTTACTAGAAATGAAAGAGCTGCCCTTGCATTCACAATAATTGATAATCTTAGAGAATATAGAGATAAATAATATGGAAGAGTCAATAAATGTCTTAGGAGGCAAGCTGCAATCTTGCTCTACAGACCCCATGACTGGTTGGTTCAGAGATGGCTGTTGTAATACCGATAATAGTGATTTTGGAAGGCATGTTATCTGTGTAGTAATGACAGAGACTTTCTTAGCTTTTTCCAAAGGAGCTGGTAATGATCTTAGTACTCCTGTTCCAGGTTTTTCAGGACTAAAAGAAGGTGACAGATGGTGTCTTTGCTTATCAAGATGGGTAGAAGCATGTGATTCAGATATGGCACCTTATGTAATTCTCGAAGCTACACATGAATCAGCTTTAGATATGGTTTCTTTAGAAAAGTTAAAAGAATATGCTTACAAAGAAGATTAATTTATTTGTGTAAATCTTTTCTTGGGTCTTTGTCAGTTCCCCAATTAGTTACAAATTCTTTAGTTTTTTCATACATTTCTTCAAAAGAATCCCAAATGTATAAGATTGGTTGATATTTTGTAACATCGTATGGGAGCGTTTCCATTTCTTCAAAATTAGGTTTTCGATACTCAACTTCGCCAGATGCACATGCATGTTCCATTTCTCCAAATGAAGATAACAAACCAGGCCCTACAGATTTTACATTTCCATCTTCTCGGCAAGCTCCAAATTCAAGTACATACCAATAAACAGACCCTAGGCGAATAATTGCAGCTTCACTTTCAGTTCTCATATCAGCTTCTCCAAAGAGCACATTTAGTTCGGCCCACTCAGGAACGCCTAGCATTGCAGTATGTCCAACAAGTTCATGTACTACATCAGGTTCTGGAGTGTAAAATGGTCTTGACGAATGTCTAATATATTGTGTTGAAAGGAAAACCCGGTTTGCAAGAGCAGTGTGAAATGTTTTTGGATGCACTAAACCTCCAACAGGTTCTTGTCTAAAACCAGTCATTTCTTCTAATGTTTCACTAACTTCTTGTAATTGAGGTATTCTATCGTTTGGCAAGCCCAATTTTTTTGCGTTTTCACGGTATTGCTTGCATGCATATTTTTCATGTACTGGAGTAATTCTTTCCATAATGGCTGCCCAAACAGCATCTTCATCTTCAGAATAGGGTGCATGTGGGATTTTTTTCGCCCTTCGTTCCTCCATAGACATTTCATTCCATTCAAGAGCAATTTTAGCAATTTCATTTCTTCTTGATCTGTAACCTTCATCTTTGAATCCTGGGTGGTCTGGATCTAATTCTACAAAAACGTTTCCACCAACAATTTTCACAGCAGAATTTGCTTCGTCAGTTTCTTCACTTATTCCTTCAGATGGGCCATGCATAATATATTCACTAATACCCAATTGAAGCCTCTAATAAATGTCTTTGTTTTAACTGACTTAACTTACAATTAGTCTCAAATTTAAAACTGCTACTTATTTATATGTAATTACAATCATAAATCAATGGGCATTGACTCGGAAGATAAGGCATTAACACGGATAATGTTCATATCTTTTATTGGATTAATCGATGCCATATATCTTTCATATTTGCATCATTTAGTTTCAGCAGGAGGGGGTTGCCCTACACAAGATCTTCCCGGTCTTGATTGTGGTGTAGTTTTAGCCAGCGATCAAGCTAAGCTTTTTGGTATTCCAGTTGCTTGGCTTGGAGTTATAGGTTTTTTGATGCTTATCGTACTTTCTTTAGATCGATATTTAAATATGGATTTAGAGCGTACAAAATATAATAAAATTTTACTTCCCATTACTGGAATAATAGGGGTAATTTTTGGTTTGTATCTTACCTATGCAGAGGCATTTATCATCCATGAATGGTGTCCTTTTTGTTTGATTGCTTTTGGTTTAACATTGGCAGCAACTTTTTTCTGCATAACTGAATATGGACACGAAGTAAAGGAGTTAATTAGTAACAATGGCATCCAAAAGAAAACGTAAATTAGCACAAAAATCATCTAGGCAATTCGAAGAAAAAATGCAAGCCAGACGAGCTTCAGCAAATGATGCTCTATGGTCATATGGACTTCCATTAGTAGTGATACTAGTAGTTGGTTTAGGTGTTTATTTTGCTTTTTTTTACGATTTAGGAGATCCCAAGGCTGAAAAGTGGGAGCTTGAAGATCCTCAAACAGGTGAAATGTTTGCTTCTGAAGATTATTACAATGATGGGCTAACTATAATTGAATTTTTCAATTCACAGTGTGGGCATTGTCAAGATCAAGCTCCAGTATTAAACAAAATTTACTCTAATTATTCTTCAGAGATTAATATGTTTGCAATAGGTGGATATAAATTAGGAAATGGACAAGATTCAGCAAGTAGTATCTCCAATTTTAAAACGAATTATAATTCCCAATTTCCTCATTTATATGATCCTTCTGGTGATTTGATGAGAGATTATGGATTTAGTTCTTATCCTTCAATGTCTTTCATTAAAGATGGAGAAATAGTTTACAGCCATTCAGGTAAAATGTCAGAAAGTCAATTATCAGCACAAATTGAAAAATATATTTAGTGTAAATTTTATATAAGTTTCAGCATGACGTAATATTAATGAGTTCAAGAGTTCCTTTCGTATTCGCACTTTGCTTGTTTTTACTTACAACAGGTTGCCTTGACGCGTTAACAAACTCTAGCAATTCAGGCAAATTTTGGGGAGAGGATTGTGAAGATGTTTCAGAAGAAATTTGCCCTTCAGGCGAAGCCCCAGATTTTTCATTAGTAGATCAAAATGGGAATGAAGTTAACTTAACGATGTACGAGGGTAAGATAGTAGTAGTTTCATTTTTGTATACTAGTTGTCCAGATATATGTCCTGCATTAACTTATCAATTGAGAAAATTATCAGAGGAATTGGGAGATGATTATGGCGAATCGGTAGAATTTATTTCAATAACTGTAGATCCCGTTAGAGATACTCCAGAACGTTTAGCTTTATTTGCAGAAAATAGTAATGCAGATTGGAAATTTTTAACTTCAGTATCAAATGATTCATTCGGTGAGATGGTTTCTGTTTGGGCAGATTACAGAGTATATGTCGATATTGACGAGGAAGCTTGTTCTGGTAATGGACACTATATGGAAGGATATGACGGCTGCCATTGTAATCCTGGATTTATGCAAGATTCAAATGACACTTATTTTGGTAAAGACGTATGTATTGCAGATCCTAATTACAGTAACCTAAATGTTTCTTTTCAGCAAGGAGATATAGAATATGATATTATCTTAGCATTAGAAGAATTTAATCAGGCTGGGGGAGTTATAAGCGAAGATTTTGCACTTCAGGCAGTAGAGGCTTTTATTTCACAACAATTCCCTTCAAGCTGGACGTTACCTGGAGTAAATGATACCAGCTATAAATCTAGAGATTTTTATGATAATAATTTAACTTTGATCGAATTTTTCCATACAGGATGTCCCACCTGTAATGCACAAATTCCTGCGCTCAAAGAGTTTCATTCAAATTTTTCAAATCAAGTTGATGTAATTTCAGTTGGAGGTTATTCCTTGGGTGGGAACATAGATAATATGTCTACCATAGAAAATTTTGCATCTGAGCATAATGTTTCTTGGCCTTATGTATATGATGAAGAAGGAACGATGATGGCAGCTTTTGGCCTTGAAGCAAGATATCCTAGCTGGGTATTATTAGAAGGCAATTTATCCTCCGGCCCTCCTCAAGTAATTGATACATTTATAGGTGGAGAATCATATGATGATTTAGTATACAGAATAGACAATCGTTCATCTCCAATTAATGTTTCAGAACAACTTGTTCAGATTATAAATTATTTTGGTCACTGGAATCAAGACCATATTTCAGACTCAGAGATGCTATCTATTGTTTCGGACTTATTAGGTTATGAAAGTGGTATTGAAACTGAAAATGAAGTGAAGAATTACGGAGTTAGTCATTCAAATAAACTATATCTTATAGATGCTGAAGGCAATGTTAGGGTAGTTTGGAGAGGAATAGAATGGACTTACGCCTCAGTTTATCACGATGTTCAACTTCTTATGTTGTAGATAAGTTAAGGCCATATACCCACATTCATATTATGTAATATGACACTATTAGGATTTGGTGATGATAATTTAGTATTTTTTGACTTTGAGTTTAGTTATATTAGTATAATTGGTGCGAGTATTTCGGTTTTTCTTGGTATTGTGATGGCACAATCTGGCTTTGATAAAATATTCAATTGGGAAGGTGAGTTAGATTTCATTACTGGGAAGTTTGCTAAGACGCCTTTAGCTAATTTTTCGACTTTTGGCTTAATACAAGTAACAATTTTTGAAATTTTATCAGGTTTATTATCTATCTTTGGATCAATTATGGCCTTATTTTACAATGATTATTCTTATGCTATAATGGGCTTAATTCTAGCAGCTGGCTCTTTAGCCATCCTAATGTTAGGTCAGAGGATATCAAAAGACTATGAAGGAGCTGCAGTCTTAGTTCCTTACTATATCTTAACTATGTTTGGGTTATTTGTCTATACTCAGCTTTAGAATCCACAAATAGTAGCTAAATCATCTACAGCACCAGGTGTAGTTAGTCCTACAGCTAGGAATAATACAGCTAAGAAGAATAAAGGCACAGCTGCAGTTCTATTGACTAGTGGAGGGTCCCAAGTCATATGCATGAAAAAGGAGCAGATAAACCAACATTTGATAAGTGCAACACCAAACAAGATTATCATATTGAGTACAAAGGACTCAAATTCCTGAACAATTGCCAATACTTCTATTATGGTCCAAAAAACTAGCCATGCAAAAATTTTGATAAAAGCTTCTACAGGATCGTTGGTATGTCCAAGCGTCACCCAATCTGGGAACGAATGGTCATGATGTTCGTCGTGTGCGTCTTTAGTTTTTGTTTCTTCGCTCATTTTTTACCTTAATATAAATAGAAAAATGGGAATACAAAGACCCAAACCAAATCGACGTAGTGCCAATATAATCCGAATAGCTCAATAGTTTCATGGTTTTCTTCATTGTATCCATCTTTGTTTGATTTTGCAATCAAATATCCTAATGCAATCAGCCCAATAAAGACGTGAGCTCCGTGCATGCCAGTAGTAATGTAAAATGTACTGCCTTCCAGACTAGTATCTAGCCAGAAACCGTTTGCATATTTTGGAGCAATACAATGGTCTGCAATACTTTGACCAGCTAAAACATCACATCCATTATGAGATTCATCCCAGAAATTGTAATGCCTCATTTCATTCCACTCCCATAATTTTAATGCTAAGAATAAAGCACCTAGAACGAAAGTAACTGTTAGATATCTAGTCACAGCTCTTGGATTATTATTTTTAGCAGCGTATAAAGCTAAAACAACAGTTAAACTGCTTAACAGTAGTGCAAATGTATTAATGACTCCAAATATTAAGTGACTTCTGATTACATCTGCGGCAGGAACCCAACAATCTTCAAAGTATAAACCACAGTCAATGTCTGGCGAATAATCGGGCATTGATGCTCTATATCTCAAGTATGCACTCAGTAAAGTACTGAAAACCATTACTTCAGTTAATAAGAAAATCCACATACCAAATTTACGTGTTGAAATGGTAGCCCAGAATTCATGATGAGTTTCAATGTGTGCATCTTCTTCACCTTCTTGATCCCAGTAGTCTTGAATCCACATGAAGAATGAGGTAAAGATACCCATTAATCCTAATATGAAAACAAACCAATAGCCAGCATCTCCGGTTTTATCTTCACCGCCAGAGGTGGCCATAACCAAGCCAATAAACATTATTGCAGTTGCAACACAAAATAGGAAAGGTGCAGGCGTTTCTATGTGTGCATGGTGTCCATCGTGATCATCACTCACTTTCTTCAGCCTCCTCATTATTTTCGAGAGTTTCTTCTACTTCAGTTGTCTTATTTTCCTGTAGTTGATTCTTTTCAGCCATCTCTTCAGCATCGAGTAGTGTTGGAATTTCTACGAAACTATTCTCTGGAGGAGGTGATGTTGTAGTCCATTCTAATGACCAACCATTCCATGGATTATCACCAGCTTCTTTACCATTTTTGTAAGAATAAAATACGTTGTAAACAAACAGCAATTGAGTAAGTCCAAATAATATTGCAAAAATAGATATGAATTGGTTTAATTCAGTTAACGATTCATCATAAGTGGCATACCTTCGCGGCATACCTGAAATGCCTACATTATGCATTGGATAAAATGCAGCATTGAATGTAATAAATGAGGCTGCGAAATGAACCATTCCCAGTCTTTCATTCATCATTTTCCCTACCATTTTAGGATACCAATAGTAAACTCCAGCAATGAAAGAAAACATAGTTCCTCCTATCAGTACGTAGTGGAAGTGAGCTACAACAAAGTAGGTGTCGTGGAATGCAATGTCTAACGGAATAGAAGCTAAAATAATTCCAGTAATGCCGCCAATTGTGAAAGTTATAACAGTACCTAATGCAAAAAGCATTGGAGTGTTGAGCACTACAGAGCCTCCTGTCATAGTAGCTAACCAATTGAATATTTTGATTCCAGTCGGTACGGCTACCAGCATTGTAGTTAGCATCACAATAAATCGGAAAAGAGGATCAGCCCCAGTGGTAAACATGTGGTGTCCATATACTACAAATGAAATAACTCCAATTGTAGCCATAGCATATACCATTGAAGTATAACCAAAGATTGGTCTTCTTGAAAATGTTGAAATTATTTCAGATAGAACTCCAAA
>MIZB01000100.1_pt1 | contig 16240 bp, 17 predicted proteins | sample 888171 | NCBI WGS metagenome assembly MIZB01 (sample SAMN05440186, study PRJNA335308) | marine metagenome | isolation source: marine water
GGAGTAACGCCTTCTGATATTATAAATTATGACTTGCCTTCTGACGATCTCTCAGATAGGGACATTAGTGCTTTGAAATCAATTTTAACAGATCCTCGTTTTAAGAGTAAATATTGGAAAGGCGAAATAGAGTTACAATTAGAAATAAACAAAAAATCAGAACAGCAAGCCTTAGCAAAATATGGACTTGATTTTGTAACTAATACCTATTTACCGGCAAAACTAAAAGAAATGGGAATTTAATCTGCGTATTTATCTGCGCCTTGAAAGTGTAAAGAAACATATTCTTCATCTCCAACAACCCAGCTATCATGCGGTTGAGGCCCAATATAGAATAGATCACCAGGCTTCATTGTATGAATCTCTCCATCTTTGAATGCACATGTAGCTTGACCAGAAATAACCATTCCAAGGTGTTCGACTTCACAAAAATCAGTGCCAGACAAAGGCGAAACATCAACAGACCATTTCCATCCTGGCTGGTAGGTCGCACGTCCAATAGTCATTCCATCAAATTTTATAATTTCGAATTTACCTTTTTCAAAATTTCTTATTTCATCTGGATTTTCAAATCTTTTTAGTATGATTTCGTTCATGCTTTTACATCGAATCTGTCGGCATTCATAACTTTATTCCATGCAGCAATAAAATCCTTAACAAATTTTTCATGACCATCATTTTGCGCATAAACTTCAGCTATTGCTCGAAGTTGTGAATTACTTCCAAATACAAGGTCGGTTCTCGAAGCGCACCTCATAACTTTTCCAGTAGACCTATCCATAGCATCATACGAATTACTTCCAGTAGCCTTCCATTCAACATTCATATCAAGAAGTGTAGTAAAGAAATCATTAGATAATTGATTTATATCTTCAGAAAACAATCCACAATCATTAGAGCTGATTCCCAAAGATCTAAAACCACCAACAAGGGCAGTCATTTCAGGGGCTGACAATCCAAGAAGTTGTGCTTTATCAAGCATTATTTCTTCAGGACTAATACTAAAATTTCGTTGAAGGTAATTGCGGAAGCCGTCTGCTACAGGTTCAAGAACAGCAAACGATTCAACATCTGTTTGTTCATCAGAAGAATCTCCACGCCCTGGTGTGAAACTGACATCCTGATTGGTTGCCATTTCAATCCCAAGATTTCCAGCTAAGACAATAACATCAGCTAGGCTAGCATTGTGTGCAGACGAAATTTCATTCAAAATTCCTAGAACTTTACTTAGCTGTTCTGGTTTATTGGCTTCCCAATCTTTTTGAGGCGATAAACGAATTCTTGCACCGTTAGCCCCCCCTCGCATGTCAGACCCTCTGAAGGTTGAAGCGCTTGCCCAGGCCGTTTCTACCATTTCCTGAATACTCAGTCCACTTTTACTAATGTCTGATTTAACTGCAGTAATATCATAATTTGTATTTCCTTTAGGCACTGGATCTTGCCAAATGAGTTCTTCATCAGGAACATCAGGACCAAGATACCTTGCTTTTGGTCCCATATCACGATGGAGTAATTTGAACCAGGCACGAGAAAAAGCATCTGCAAAATCACTTGGATTATCATGAAAATGTTTCGAAATTTTTCGATATTCTGGGTCACGAATCATAGCCATATCTGCGGTAGTCATCATTGTTTCTACTTTAATTGAAGAATCTTCAGCATCAGGAGCTAGATCATTCTCATCAGGGCTGGCAGGAGTCCATTGGTGTGCTCCAGCAGGACTCTTTACTAATTTCCAAGAGTCTTCATATTTGAATAAAATGTCGAAGTAACCATTATCCCATTGAATAGGATTTGAAGTCCAAGCACCTTCAAGGCCACTAGTAATTGCATCACGGCCCTTTCCAGATTTATGAGTACTGGCCCAACCAAATCCCTGTTCTTCAATTCCTGAACCTTCAGGTTCACTACCAACAAGTCCAGCATCTCCAGCACCATGTGCTTTACCAAAAGTATGGCCTCCAGCAGTCAAAGCTACTGTTTCAGCATCATCCATGGCCATTCTTGCAAAAGTCTCTCTAATGTCTTGTGCACTAAGTAATGGATCAGGATTTGCATTTGGTCCTTCTGGATTGACATAAATCAAACCCATTTGAACTGCTGCAAGAGGATTATCTAGAGATTGGCGAGTATCGCCATATCTATTATCTCCAAGCCACTCGTCTTCACTACCCCAGTAAATGTCTTCTTCAGGGTGCCAAATATCAGGACGTCCGCCGCCAAATCCAAATACAGGACCTTCCATAGATTCTATAGCAACAATTCCAGTCAAGACGAGAAGATCAGCCCAACTGATTTGGTTCCCGTATTTTTGTTTTATTGGCCATAATAAACGTCTAGCCTTATCCAAATTTCCATTATCTGGCCAACTATTGAGCGGTGCAAAACGCTGAGCTCCAGTACCTGCACCACCGCGTCCATCACCAGTTCGATAGGTTCCTGCAGCATGCCAAGTCATACGAATAAAAAATGGACCATAGTGCCCGTAATCGGCAGGCCACCAATCTTGACTATCCGTCATCAACTCATTAAGGTCTTTTTTTAGTGCATTATAATCTAAATTTTTGAAAGCTTTTTGATAATTAAACGAAGCATCCATTGGATTGGATTTATTGTCATGTTGATGGAGAATTCCTAAATTGAGCTGGTTAGGCCACCAGTCTTTGTTTGTTGTTCCAGCTTCTCCAGTTGTTGTAGCACCGTGCATTACTGGGCATTTACCTGCCCCACCTTCATTTTCTTTCATTTTTTTTACACTCTCAGAGCTTTCAAATAGTTTTAGAATAACATAAGCTCGTATTATCCCATCAGAGCCTTAGACATAAGGCCTTTGACTTCCTTAATACTTTTTTATGAAAACTCATCACTATTAGTCAACCACATGTTCTTTGTTTCAGACACCTAGTATCTCGCCCAGTTCTTTGACAGAATTGACGACAGGAGCCCATTTTTGCAGAATCTCTGGTGGATGATGGCCCCAGCTCACTCCGATGCCCCTAACTCCTGCAGCATGGGCCATTTCTAAATCATAAGTGGTATCTCCAATCATTACAATATTTTCAGTTCCGGTTTTTTTCATAATAGAGAATAACAAGTCAGGATTCGGCTTGGGCTTAGAAACGGAATTCCCTCCCAAAACAACTTCAAATCGATTTTCAAAACCAAATTGCCTTACGACTCGATCAGCACCACGTTGACTCTTCCCAGTAGCCACAGCAGCTCGAAATGGCCTTGCTAAGAGATCCGATATACCTTCGAAGAGGCATTCATGGCGAGATGCTCTAACATATGCTTGTGAATACACCTCAGCTAAAGCCATAGGGTCCTGATCTGGTCCAAGTTTTTGCATTATTTCAATCAAAGGTAAACCGGTTAGACTGAGGATATCTTCTTTTGGTGGACTTTTAAGGCCTACACTTTTCCAAGCGGCTTTATGTGATTCTAAAAGCGCACGAGTCGAATCAATAAGAGTCCCGTCCAAGTCAAATACTACAAGCATTTTTCAATTTTACATCAAGGCCTTAGCCATAACGCCCCTTACTTCTTCAACGTGTTTGTCTAAGTTTTCTTTACTCCAGTTATCGGTTTTAATTGAATCTAAGACTTCAACTCTAACCTCGCCAGGATAAAATTCCATAGTTTTTGCAGGCCATATCTTATGCGCACCATGAAGTACAACAGGAACAATAGGTAATCCAGTTGCCAATGCCAAATGTACAAATCCTTTTTTGAAAGCAATTAACTTTCCATCAACACTCCGAGTTCCTTCAGGCCAAATCCATATGCTCAAATCTTTAGTTTTAACAAAATTAGATAATTTTGACATAGAAGCAACAGCTTTAGAATTATTTCCTCGATCGATTAGCAAGTGTCCCGCAAGCCAATAAGCCTGTCCAAAAAAAGGAATTCTTAAAATTTCTTTTTTACCAACTCCACATCCGCCATACGGACAAAGTCCCATTGAAATGAAAACATCTAGAGCCGAAGAATGATTAGTAACAAAAATAGCAGGAGTTGAATTATTTAATTTTTCCGCATCAGGATTAACGACTTTAGCACCAATAATTCTAGCAATTACAGGCCCTATAATTTTTCCACAAAGATTGCCAATTCTTACTCTTAATGATCGAAATGGAAGAGCTAACAGCATGAGGGCCATACATGCTAAAGACCAAAAACTGAGCCATATAAATCCAACAGTAAACCGAATTAGAAAAGAAAAGTAGCCGATTTTATTTACTTCGGCCATGGACAGTTTTATTCGTAGCTTTCTAAAATTTCTTCAAAGCTCTGAGTCAAACGAATATCATTATCTGTTATGCCTCCAGCATCATGAGTGGTTGTAGTTACAATAACTCTATTGTATTCGCAAAGCGTCATGTCTGGATGATGGTTAAGTTTCTCAGCAGCTTCAGCCAATTTATTCAAGAACCCCATGGCTTCCATAAAATCTTTAAACATAGTTTCTCGAATTAATATTTTGTCTTCAGAGTCATAATCCCAAGGCCCAATCATTCGAATACGGCTAGTAATATCCTCATCTTTCAATAAGTCCATATTAATACGAGAAATCGACTCTATTTAGGCCTAACTCAGAAACATATTTTAACACCCCTTCTCAGATACAGCATTATGGTCCAAGAAGAAATGAGTTTTTCGGAAAGTATGTCGACGATGTTACCAATAGGAATGGCAAGTTCGGGATTCTTACTAACTATCATGGGAGTTTATTTTTATTTATTTCCTGAGGATGAGCAATCAGTTACTGCTCTTATTCCAGCAATAATTGGTCTGGGCTTAATGGTTCCTGGATTAATAACTATATTACGTCCAGAAAATAAAAAACATGCAATGCATGCTGGAGCAATGTTTTGCTTAATAGGATTACTTGGCGGCCTAATGGGCATTCCAGATTTTATCGTTTGGATTACAGATGGCGGTGATTTGGAAAGACCAACAATAGCTAGGATGGCTATGGTCTTACTTTGTGGAGAAAATTTAGTTGGAAGCATTCTTTCATTTAGATTAGCAAGAATCAAGAGAGAGCAAGAAGCACAGAATTAATGGAAGATAAACCCCAAGTAGCAGTCACTCGCCATGAAGGCTTTCAGATTGCCAAGATTAGTGAAAACAAATATATTTCCAGGGCAGCAATTGCAATTGTCCTTATTCTATCCATACAATTTATACCTCAAGTAAATGATTTTTGGAATGAGTTCTTTGTGAATCCAATAATGGCCGATTCTAAGGGCGAAGCTGGTGCTAAATACAATATTTATAACACTGTAACTTATGGTTTAGGCTTTTTTGTTTTGTTTATGGCCATAAATGAATTGCTTACGCGTTGGAAAATAGAACTAAATGAAAAGTTTATATTTTCTTGTATTCCTTTACTTATCCTCGGAGGTGTGGCTAGAGTTCTTGAAGATGCAGATACCTTTGAACCGCCCATTCAATATTTTTTCATTTCGCCTTTAATCTATGGGATTTTAGTATTATACAGTTTATTGATTATTGCACTTGGTGTTTGGTTATCAAAAAAGGATTTGCCTTCATTAACGAAAGGATTAGGTTTGGTTTCTTTTACAATTGGAGGGTATGGGCTATGGTGGTATTTTGCACCAGGTGATTGGATACATCCTTCTTCTTGGGCCTTGGTAGTCTTTTCTTTTACGGCCTTGACGGCAGAATTTTACAGAGGAAAACCATTAAGAGATCCAGTTCTCTTCTTTGGTATTTCATCAACATTAACATTAATTTTAGCATATTTAACCTTAGCTCAGAATGAAATGGTTTATCCCGAAATCTTATGGAATACATTGATTATAGCTTCAGTTTTAACTTTTGTAGTTTGGTTTTTCTCATGGTTCATTATGCCTCTGAAATCAGTTTATCTTTTGCTTTATTTTGGACACTTTGTAGATGGCGGAGCAACATTCTTAGGAATTGATATTTATGGATACACAGAAAAACATGTTCTTCCCGATTTCTTTATAGAATATTTTGGAAGCGCAATAGTAATGCTTCCATTAAAATTCTTAGTAGTTACGGGAGTAATTGCTGCACTTGAAGTTGAAAAAAGTAATGATGAAGATCCAGGAATGGTAGCCCTTCTATTGATGTTCCTATTGGCATTAGGTTTGGGTCCAGGTACTCGAGACATCTTGAGAATAATGTTCGGGACTTAATTCTACTTGTTTATTGTAAAATTGTCCTATATTCCTTCAAAATAAGATTAGCCTGTTTTTCCCAACTCCAATTAAGTTTTACAAGTTCAGGACCTTGCATCAAAGCTTCTTCCAATAATACTTTATTAGAGCATGATTTTATTATAAAATCGGCTAGTTTTCGAGAATCGTTTTTTCCAAAGTAAAGAATAGGATATTCTTCTTTATCCCATTGGCGGTGTCCGTGGTTATTACTGACAATTAAAATTGACCCACAAGCCATTGCTTCAAAAATAGTAAGAGGTATACTATCTGAAAGGGAAGAAGAAATGACCACTTTGGATTTCCCCATAACTTTTCCTAGTTCAGTTTCTGTTAATTGTCCTGTAAACTCTACATTATGGTTTTCTAAGTTTTCTTCAATAATATGTTTCAATGGACCTTCTCCAGCTAAATAGAATTTAATTTCAGGTTCTCTTTTGTGAACAAGAGATATGGCTTTAGATACAACTTTAGGATTATAAATTTCTTTGAAGCCTCGACTAAAGAGAACACACTTTTCCTTTTCTAAGGGTTTAAAAATATCGGTATTTATCCCAATTAAATTAGTTACTATTTTATTTTCATCGATACCTAGTTTTACTAAATCTTTAGCTAACAGAGGCGGGCATATTACTTTCATTGAATTATTCCCAGTTTTTTTGATAACCCAGGATAATAGTCTAGATTCTTTGGGATGTACTAATACATCAGATCCCATTGCAGTAACAACTATGGGATAACTATCCATTCGGCCAGCATAAAATGCATGGTTTGTTAGAAAGAACCCATGGATTAAATCGGGTTTAAATTCATCGATTAATGCTTGTAATTTTTTTGTAGTTTTTCGAACGTCATTACCTAAATCAATGATTAAACTACGATCCAATCGTGGTTCAGGTCCGAAATAAGTGCATTTCTCACCCTCTTTTAATGAAAAAATAGTGACCTTGTGTCCCTTTTCTTCTAGCCAACTAACCCATCGAATAGTATGAATGCTATTTGCATTAGCCACGATTGCAATTCTTAACTTGGGTTCCATTAAATTAGATAAATCGAACATCTATATAACAAATTCATTGAATTATTTTTTAGAAGGTGTGAGTTTATAACTGGCTGCTTTCTGAAAAATTAATGGAATTGTCTCGGAAAATTATAATTTTGATTTACGGAAGAGCTTTTTCTTTCATTTTAAGTTTAATAATTCCATTGTTTTTAACACGATTATTAGTTAAGGATGATTACGGCTCTTATCAACAATTAGTAATGATTTATGCTATAGTTCAAGCAATATTGTTATTTGGAATGCCACAGTCATTACTGTATTATTTTCCACGTAAAGAAGTTTCAGATAGGCCTGCCTTGATCAAGCAAACATGGGGCATTCTCATCATATCTGGGTTGGTAGCAATTACATTATTTACCCTCGCCAGCCAAATAATGGAGAGCACATTCCCAGACCATCACCTTCAACCTTTTATCTTTCTCTTAGGAATTTATATTGGAATAATGCTGTCAGTTATGCCTCTTCAGAATTTATTAATTTTAGAAGATAAAGAGACTACAGCTATGTGGTCGATGATTGGATTTACTTTAATCGATATAATAATTCTTCCTTCTGCGGCTTGGTATGATCCAACAACATTGGGAATGGTCTATGGAATTATCTTAACTTCTATCATAAAATTCTTAATAGTAATAATTTATATTTATAAAAATTATTTGAATAAGATAGATGCCCGAGAATCTTATTATCGAGAGCAATTGGCTTATGGAATTCCGGTTGGATTAATTGCTATGATTTATGTTATCAACATAAATATTGACAAATACATGGTAGGATTATTTTTTTCAAGTTCGGTTTTTGCAGTATATTATCTTGGTTCGCTCTTCGCCCCAATCTTTGGATGGATCACACAGTCAGCTTCACAAGTAATCACTCCAAGAATGTCCAGAGCCCACAAAGAAGGCAACCTATCTGAAATTAAAGAGTTATATCGCTCTAGCATAAGCAAATTAGCCTTATTTTTCATCCCAAGTACAATATTTTTAATTTTTATGGCAGAACCCCTAATAGTTCTTCTTTTCACAGAGACTTACATCGATTCTGTTCCAATTTTTATGATATATCTTATCTTGTTACCAACATATTCAGTAAATTTAAGTTGGATTTTGATGGCAAGCGGCCAAACTAAGTTCTTGCTGAAATTAGCACTTTCTATGTCTATTATCAATATAATTTTGAGTTATTGGTTATTGATGACTTTAGAAGGAGATAATCGATTACTAGGAATTCCTTTCTCAACAGTATTAGTAACTTGGCTATCTACAATCGTAGTGATGAATAAATCATTAGCAACTCTTGGTTCTAGTTTCTTAGAAACTTACCCATTGAAAGAAATATGGCTTACATCAGCAATTTCATTGGTAGCTTCATTGCCGGTAATCTTGGTTTCATCTTTAGGGTTGTCAAATATTGTAACTTTAATTCTTTCAGGATTTTTGTTTAAAATCGTATGGTTACCTCTTAGTTTTAAGTTTAAACTAGTAGGAGATAACGAGATTAAATTAGGAAAATCTTTTCTTCCATTTTTAGGAAAGTGAAGAACTAATCACATTGAACAATTTCTAGTAAGACTCCACCAGTATCTTTAGGGTGGAAAAAAGCTACAAGTGTGTTATCAGCACCAGGGCGTGGAGCTTCTCCTATAGGTTCTAGACCATTCTTCTTTGCTTTTGCTAAGGATTCTTCGATATCATCAACTTCCAGAGCTAAATGATGGATTCCAGGTCCTTTTTTGTCAATAAACTTACCAACAGGAGTGTCTTTTCCCATCGGTTCTAACAATTCAATTTCATATCCGCCAACTTTTAAGTGTGCAGTAGTCACACCTTCAGAATCAACTTTTTCAGTATGGTCAAGTTGAAGTCCAAATGATTCCCAAACAGGCAATCTTTCCTTGATAGAATCAACTGCGATACCAATATGCCGGATCTTCACAAATATTAAACAAAGCACTACTATTTCAAGATTATCAATATTTAGCAGGCCCTAAGTAATCACGAGTGTCTCATAGTATAACTGTGTTGAAATCTAAGTTGCATAATGCAACTGTAACTCATGCATTGAAGGATTATGAAGGGTCTGTGGCTCTTAGTCCGGAACTAATTGAATTAGGTAATTTCAATATGCATGAGCAAGTTCATCTCTGGAATATTACCCAAGGTACAAGACTCATAACATACATAATGGAGTACGAAGGAAGTGAAAAGGGAATAATTTGCGTAAATGGAGCAGCAGCGCATAGAGCAAATCCTGGCGACAGAATCATATTGGCTACCTTTGCAGACATAGATTCAGAAGAATCTAAAGACTGGGTACCCCATATAGTAATTATGAACGAATATAATACTCAAAAGCGTTAGTCACTATAAAGTGAACTTTCTTTAAGAACAACATTAGGTTGCTATTATGCAACAGAAGATGGCCATAGCCATGTTTGCCATTTTACTCATCAGTAATATTGGCGCATCAGCCCCAGCAAATGAGAATGTTTTACACCCAAATATCGTTAGAGCTATGGATGATGCAGACACTAATGCAGAGATTGAATTTATAGTTCAATATAGACCTCAACTCACTGTACAAAACATGCTAATCGCTGAAGAAATTGGAATTGAAATTATTAGTACTTTTGAATTCATTGATGGATTTTTTGGAAAAGCAACAGCATCTCAAATTAGAGATTTAAGTAAACAAGACGATATCTTCTGGATAGAACATAATTCACAAATGGAATATTACATGCAAGATACTACGAGAGTAATTAATGCTGTAGAAACTTGGCAAACAGTAATTATAGATGAAGATGAAGACGTTGTAGCAGATCAATTTCATCACCATAGATACATCGATGGAACTGGCGTAGCTGCAGTAATTATAGACACTGGAGTGGATGCGGGACATCCTGATTTTGATTATGACGAAGGTAAAACGGTATCATATAAATTTGATAGAGCTACTAGAACTTGGATTGAAGCAGAAAATTCAGATACTTCTAGTGGACATGGAACTCATTGCGCAGGAACAGTTGGCGGTAATGGGGATGCATCTGCAGGGGCTAAGAAAGGAGTGGCTCCAGGCGCCACATTAGTTGGAATGGGAGTTGGAGATATCGCATTTATTGACAATGCAGTCGAAGCTTTTCAATGGGTTTATGATAATTCTAGACCAGATGCCAATCCATTGAATATCAGAGTAACATCAAATTCATGGGGAAGTTCAGGTTCGGAGTATGATCCATCAAACGCAGTTTCTCAAGCTGTTTTCAACTTGCAGTACGATAACAATGTAGTATCCGTATTCGCAGCAGGAAATTCTGGAGGCGATGGTAGTGATTTACAAACAAACCCATATGCAAGCATTCCTTTGGTTATTGGAGTCGCAGCACTTGAGCATGATGGTTCTGGAATAGCAGATTTCTCATCTAGAGGAGATATGACAAAGCCACAGACATGGCCAGACATAGGCGCTCCAGGTGTAGAAATATGGGCAACAGCTCCACGAGCGACCCTCATTGATATTATTCAAAGACCTACAGATGATGATCTGTATTACATGGCAATTTCAGGAACGTCCATGGCTACGCCACATATTGCAGGAGTAGCTGCTTTACTTTACCAAGCAGCACCATCTTTGGGAGTTGCAGACTATCTTTACGAAGATCATGAAACATTAGAAGGTGAATGGTACGGAGATAGGGCCGATACCTTTGTCTCAGAAGCTGAATTGATAATGGAACTTTCAGGGAGATACATTGAGGGCGGACAATCAAATGCAAATGGTACAATTAGTAATACAGGAATGAAGCACGATTGGGGGCAAGGCCACGGCTTAATTGATACAAAATATGCAATTCAAATGGCATTAACATTAGAAAGTCTACGAAATGTTGACGATGACGGAGATGGTCTACCTGATAATGAAATGGTAACAGTTTATGATGCTAGAGATGCAATGTATGGCGTTTCTCACATCCATAAAGATAGAGAATTTACAGATACATTAAAATCAGAATGGAAAGGAGAATGGGCTTATTTTGTAGGCAGTGGTGGAACTTATATCACAGATTCTACCCATTATTTACACATCCCAGAAGGAACAGTTAGTGCAGAAATAATTTTATCTTATCCACAAGTCAATACAGATCAATTTACAGTAGCAGACTTGGAATTAACTATAGATACCAATAGTGATGGTTCAAATGATAATTCGCAAAGTTTTGGAACTAGTACTAACACTAAAGAATATACAATTGCTGTGGATGATTCAAGCAGCGGACATCTTTGGGTTTTTGGAGTTGAGGGAACTGCATTGGGAGTGAAACCAACACAAGGTGCAACTTTAGAAGAATATTGGGAACCTCGCGTTCCATATGATGTTAATATTAGATTAACAATGGAGTCAGGCAATCATTATGTAGATGAAAATCTGACAAATTATGCAGATTACGCTTGTTCTACAGACGGAGTCAATATGAATACTCCAAATCAAGCATGTATCTCTAAGTTAGAATTTGGAGAGCCTTCATCTTCTTACAATGGAACTAATTTTATTGAAATGAATTTCAATGCCTTTAACCTGAGTAGACTACAGATAGATGTTGAAATAATTCAAGAAGTTGAAGACATTTTCTGGACAACTAAAACTGTTGCCGTTTTAACAGGAGTAGGCGGCTTTATTGCAGGTGCAGCAATGTTTGTATTCTGGACTCGACGTCCATTTAGTAATAACTAAAAGGGATAAGTTATCATTTCAAGAAAATATTTTCAATAACTCGTTTTAATTCTCTACCAAATTTGATATGTTGATCAGCATCCCAGTGTACGCCCTCTCCCTCGCTTGGCCCTACAATTTTAGCAGCATCCAAAAAATGAATGCCGAGGTCTGAAGCTACTTTCTGATAATATTCAGCGAAAAGGTAAGATTTTTCTCTAGCTTGATTGAAAAATTCTTCTTGTTCTGGCATTATTGTAGAACCAATATGAGTTGGTGAAATCAACAATATTTGTGGTAGATTGTCTGCCAAATACTCGGAATTGAGTACTGTTTCGCACAATTCTTTTGCTCCTTGTGCGATTTGTTCGACAGTAAGATTAAATTCTAATTTGAGATCATTTGTTCCCAACATTATGGTTACAAAATCTAAAGGTCTGTGACTTTCCAATATTATTTGCAGAATGTCAGAACCACTGCGAAGAGGTCTTGCGTCTTCTCCTTCTTCGTTGATAAATGTCGTACGGCCATTCAAACCCTCTTCAATTACGCGATAATTCGCTCCAAGTGATTTCTGCAATACTCCAGTCCACCTAATTTCTGGAGGGTGTCTATTGCCCTCTTGTGGAGAATATCCCCATGTATTCGAATCTCCAAAACATAATACATTTTTCATATAATTCTTCTATTCTAATGTAGAACTTAAGTTAATGGGGTAAAGCGATCCATATTGCCACAAGAATTAGCAAACTCCCCATAATTCGATTAATCATAAGGCCGGATTCTTTTCCACTAAATGTTTTTCTAAGTACGGTTCCAAACGCAGCCCAAGTTAATACAGCCATCAGACCAAATAAGAGATTCAAAATAACAAGAGTTGCTTTTGCATAATATTCGGTGCCAAATAGAGTTCCAAAAGTCGTCATTAGTACTATAAAATGAATCCAAGCTTTTCCATTAACAAATTGAAGCATAATTCCCGTATAAAAACCAAAGTGTTCATCAGTCGTATTATCTTTGTCAATTGCTCCAGACGAAGCCACGAGATATCCTAAATATGCAATATATATTGCCCCAATATAACTTAAAATGGTAAAAATAGATTCATTTTCTTCTAAAAATTCAGCACCAGCTGCAATTCCTAAACCAAGAATAGACCATCCAATTCCCATTCCTGCAATAAGGGGCAATGTTTTCTGGAAGCCATAGCGAGAACCATGGGCTGCACATAGTACATTATTCGGACCGGGCGTAAAGCACATAGGCACGATAAAAGCTAAAGTTGCTAAAAAAAGAGGAATATCTAAACTCATTTCTGTAAATTAACCCCAATCCAAATAGCAACCCCAAAAAGAGACAATCCCATAATTCGATTAATTAAAATTCCCGATTTCGGATCGCTAAATATTCGTTTTAATCCACTTCCAAAAGCACCCCATAGAAGCCATCCAATGAGTTTAACCAAGCCATTTACAAGAGCAATCATTATTTTGCCAGTAATCCCACCTCCAAATACATGTCCAAAAGTAGTCATTAAGATTAATAAATGAATAAATGCTTTACCATTTACAACTTGTAGAAGAATTCCAGTTTTTGTGCCTTCCTCATTAGAATCACCCTCTTCAAGCAAGTGAGCAGTTGCAATTTTATAAGATAAATAGATGATGTACACAATTCCAATATAGGTTAGAGACTTCAGTAAGCCTTGGTTTTCTTCTATAAACAAAGCCCCATATCCAACAATAGTTCCCAATAAAATCCATCCAAGAACCATTCCTAAAATTAAAGGTAAAGTATTCCTAAACCCGTGTTGAGAACTATGTGCGGCTGAAAGAAGATTATTAGGTCCCGGTAAAAACGAAATTGGTAATGTAAATGCCAACATTAACAGTAATTCCGCCGTATCCATCTATAGACAACAGAGTCCTTAACTTATTACTTTTGAAATCTTTTACTCTACAAATTTTCTTATTTTTACTTACGGCAAGGCCAAAGCAGTAGTAATTTAATGTAATCCGAGATAAGAGAGTATGGGAAGAACAACAAAAACAAAAATTATCTCATTATCATTGATAATATCTGGAATACTTGTACTCATTGCGGGGATTAGCATGGTACAAACTGGGTTTGCAAGCTTTGATGATATCGAGCCTAGAGTAGGAATCTACATTGGTGGTATTTTTACAATAATTGGAGGTGTTTTCTTGACAATTGCCGGAATAATGATATTCTTTGATTTTAAAAAGAAACTTATTCGTATGTTTGGCAATGTTGCTAATGCTATTGAAGAAGAGAGAAAACAAGAGAAAAGATAATAGCTTTCTTCGGTAGAAGGCAGGCATTACAAAATGGCGCCAGGGGAGAGATTTGAACTCCCGAGGGATTGCTCCCAGTGGCTTTCGAGGCCACCGCAATACCGGGCTATGCGACCCTGGCTACAAATCTGTCCAGATATGTTAGGTCTTAATGTTCACGGTAACTATTTTTCCTACACTCTTCAATGAAGATTTATGCAATGGCAAGTTACAATCGATGACGATGTGCAGAAAATAGATTTGCCGGAAGGAGCTACAGCCTTAGATCTAGTTAATCGATTAAAGTTACACCCAGATGGCTTATTGGTAGTTACAGATGAAGAGAAAATGAAGCCAATTCCTTTAATTTCTAAGTTACCAAATACTCCGATTCGTATAATTTTAGTTGCATCAGGTGGCTAACTAAACATATTATTTTATTAGTCGGGATTAACCGGCTAGAGCTCAAATGATTTAAAATGGCAAGAAAAAAAACTAAAAAGGAAGAAGCAAAAGAAGAAATTCCTATAGAAAAGCCAAAAACTCGTGCGAAAGCAAAGACTTCCAAAGCCAAAGCTTCCAAACCAAAGACACCTTCCAAAAAGAAAGGTAAATTGACAGTATCGCAGAGAGAAAGAGATGAAATTGATGCAGTTGTTGATGCAATATGGTCCCTTGTTGGAAAAATCAAAGGCGCTCCCAGACATTTGATGGTTATCGGTATTTTCATTACTTTAATTGGAGCTAGTTTCTCAGGATGGGCGCAAGAATTAGCAGGTCGAGAAAAAGCAGGATATTGGTATGCTTTTACTGAAAGTGATGATGAGCTCAATCGCAATTTAGATGGAATGTATCCAAATTATGATCCAGATGATTCTATTAAAATTGAAGGCGTTATTTCGGAAATTGAATATTTTGGGATTTTAGATGATTGTAGTGAAACAGTTTCCTATAACAGAGAATTATGCGAAAAATATCCAGTTATTCATAGTGATTTAGGGGCGATTGAAACAAAAACATATAAAACGTTAGAAGAGAAAGACATAGAGTACCTCTTCCCTTCTCATATTAGTAGTGAATTCAACGAAAGTAAATTAGAAATAAATTTTGCAAGTGATGAGAGATACACCCAAGTCAATGGCGATACAGGACTTTACTTTGAAAATGATAATGTATCTGCAGCAGTTTTTACAGACGTTGTCTTTGAAAATATTCTTTTCTACAATGTCGCTTTCACAGACACCTTCTTCGTTGATTGTACTTTTGAACGAGTTTCATTTTACAATGTTACTTTTTCAAAGTCTGTTTTTTCAAATAGTTCATTTGATGTTGTTCTATTCAATAATGTTTCTGTAGATTCAAGTAGATTTGAAGATAGTCAATTAGATAGATTTTTAGTAAGAGGATCTGAATTTAATAATACTAATTTTGATAAAACAAATATTCGGGCTTCTAAGTGGTCTTACTCTTCATTAGAAAATGGGATTTTTCAAAGAAGTTCTATGGATATTGTTATTTTCCGTTCTTTAAATATTAATGATTTTATTATGGTTTTATCGAGCATAAAAAACAATATTGATGCTCCAGATACAGCTAATTTTAATTTTACGATGATTAAGATTGGCGATATTGAAATCCGTGTTCCGGGCGATGTAGTCAGTCAATATCCTGTAGGAGCCCAACTTCATTTTGGTGAGATTTTTTGTTTTAGATGCGACGAGGCCGAAATCAAATTAGGAGGTGAAGCTGCAGGAGTTGCCGGCACAGAAGGAGGCTGGCTTGAAGGAGATATTACTGGTGAAGGATTTAGACTTTCTCAATCTACCAACTTTTCTCTAAATTTAAATCATGAATATATTACGATTGATAATGTTGATATCAAAACTACAATTTGGTGGAATATTTTGTTTAATGCGATTGCATTTTTAGGTTTTGGTGTTCTTGTTTATGCTATTGGAGGAAAG
>MIZB01000312.1_pt1 | contig 16170 bp, 19 predicted proteins | sample 888171 | NCBI WGS metagenome assembly MIZB01 (sample SAMN05440186, study PRJNA335308) | marine metagenome | isolation source: marine water
CCATTCAAACTGGATGCTGAAATTGTGAAAGTGTCCTCAAAATTACCATCTGGATTTGCCCCTATATTTCCAGACATCTGTTATCACTTAACCCATTACAAGCCCGCTGCCGCAGATATTCCCGTGGCGAGCGATAACCCAGCGCACTATGCGGATGCCATTCGTTATAATGCTCGAACGCCTCTGCAAGGTTCTTTGCTGCCGTTAACCCGTCTGGTTTGGGCATGATACTGATGTAGTCACGCTTTATCGTTTTCACGAAGCTCTCTGCTATTCCGTTACTCTCCGGACTCCGCACCGCCGTGTTCTTCGGTTCAAGTCCCAACATCCGGGCGAACTGGCGTGTTTCATTAGCCCGGTAGCATGAACCATTATCCGTCAGCCACTCCACTGGAGACGACGGAAGATCGTTGCCGAAGCGGCGTTCCACCGCTCCCAGCATGACGTCCTGTACTGTTTCACTGTTGAAGCCGCCGGTAGTGACCGCCCAGTGCAGTGCCTCACGATCACAGCAGTCCAGCGCGAACGTGACACGCAGTCTCTCTCCGTTATCACAGCAGAACTCGAACCCGTCAGAGCACCATCGCTGATTGCTTTCTTTCACGGCCACTCTGCCTGTATGTGCCCGTTTCGATGGCGGTACAGCAGGTTTTCGCTCAAGCAACAGCGCATTCTGGCGCATGATCCGGTAAACACGTTTGGCATTGATCGCAGGCATACCATCAAGTTCTGCCTGTCTGCGAAGCAGCGCCCATACCCGACGATAACCATACGTTGGCAGCTCTCCGATAACATGGTGTATACGGAGAAGCACATCCGTATCATCAGTGTGACGACTGCGGCGGCCATCCATCCAGTCATCGGTTCGTCTGAGAATGACGTGCAACTGCGCACGCGACACCCGGAGACAACGGCTGACTAAGCTTACTCCCCATCCCCGGGCAATAAGGGCGCGTGCGCTATCCACTTTTTTGCCCGTCCATATTCAACGGCTTCTTTGAGGAGTTCATTTTCCATCGTTTTCTTGCCGAGCAGGCGCTGGAGTTCTTTAATCTGCTTCATGGCGGCAGCAAGTTCAGAGGCAGGAACAACCTGTTCTCCGGCGGCGACAGCAGTAAGACTTCCTTCCTGGTATTGCTTACGCCAGAGAAATAACTGGCTGGCTGCTACACCATGTTGCCGGGCAACGAGGGAGACCGTCATCCCCGGTTCAAAGCTCTGCTGAACAATTGCGATCTTTTCCTGTGTGGTACGCCGTCTGCGTTTCTCCGGCCCTAAGACATCAATCATCTGTTCTCCAATGACTAGTCTAAAAACTAGTATTAAGACTATCACTTATTTAAGTGATATTGGTTGTCTGGAGATTCAGGGGGCCAGTCTACCATCATTGTCTATGGTAAATGTTAAAGTATTTTGACCCGGAGCCAAACTCATGCTTGAAGATGTACTCATTGAGAAAGAACTAGTTTTGTTAACTTCTACTGTAGTTCCAAAGTCTGCTGTAACATTTTCTCCGTAAGAATCTGCTGTAACGAAAGTAACGGTTCTTAAACCTCCTCTTTCGTCAATTATTGCTGATTCTGCAACGGTAATTGTATAATTGGAATTTTCATCTAAACCCATAGCTACGGTTGAACCAAATTCAATTACTGCGAAGACTGAAATTGAATCTCCGTCATTTAAATTTATATCCTCAACGGTAGCATTAATTATGAAATTTGAATCTATCTTTCTGGCTGAACCGTCTGAAATTACTGGAAGATCATTAATGGTAACGGATGTGGAATCTAAATTTTCAGCCGAAGCTGCAGTGTTAGATGCTGAAAATTGAACTGCCTGAGCATCTGCTGCCCAAGCCACAGCTGTAGATACTGTGTAGTTAGTACCAACGCCATTTACACATGCATCGTAAGCTCCATTTTCACTTAGGCCAATAGAAGTACCGCCGACATTTACTGATACAGTAGTACCTGCTTGAGCTTCAAATACACAATAGACTACATCAAATACTATTTGATCAGCTTCACCAGCTGAAGTTGAACTTACTGAGTCATTCACTAACCATGGTGTTTCTGTATCAACTGAGAAAGAAGCGGTTCTGTTATCTTCAGCTGAGTCAAATCCATCTGTACCGCTTACTGTAACTGTTAAATCTCCACCGAAAGCAGTTTGGAAATCTCCTGAATAAACAGCACCTGTAGTTTCATCTCCAGATTCCTTAGATAAACTGAATGGTGCTTCACAACTTGTTGGATCTGAATCTTCACAAACTGTAGCTGAAAGATCACCAGTGTGTCCATCTGCATCTGTGTAAGTTATTGTGACTGTCCTAAATGAGTAAGGCATATCATCCCCTGTAACTGCTGCATCATCAGTCAACGAAGGGAGTGTGTTAACATGTATTTCTGGGTTTGTCTTTTTCTTGTCTCCAGGGTCTGCTCCAGAGTAGTAGGTATATACATTTCCACTGTCCATAGTTGCTATGAAATTATAGAAAATAACTTCATCGCCTGGAGCTGAAACTGTGTCGCCTGCTGTTAAGGTAACTGGTGTTTTCCAGGTTCCGTCAAGGTCATCTCCAGTACCATCACAGACTGCAACATCAGTGTCACATTCTAAATCTACTTCACCTGACCATGATCCATCATGATCTCCAAAAACTGCCACAAAAGAAGTTATACCTTCGTCAAGATCTTCATTTGCGTTAAGCACAACACTAAATGAGATTCCGGCTGAAGGATCTAGCCTTGTTTCGTCTGAAGGTTCATAGTCTCCATTGTCTGAAGGATTCAAACTGGCTTCTGAACTGCCTACTAAGAAAAGCGACAATACGGCAAAGGCCAATGCGGACATAAATGCAACACGATTATTTATCATTTGTACACCAATTGCGTGAAATTAAAAACCCGTAAATCACATTCACAGGCTCTAAGTTCAGGTATTGTACTACAATCGCTCTTTATATAAATTTATTTGTTGATATATATGTGTAAAAAGAGATAAATATGAGCTTGAATGGATTGTTGTGCTAATGTCTGCAAATTCTAAATTTCAAATAAACACTTCTGACACTATTAAGTGCATTTCTTCGTCGGAAGGCGGGAGGAAAATAGCTTTTGGAAATAATAGCGGCGATATTTTTTTAGTCGATAATGAAGGACAGACAATTTGGGAAAAAAACATCGGCGATGGCACTTATGGAATCGCGATTATGAAAGATGGCAAGAGAGTCATTTGCGGCGGAAAAGACTGCAAGTTAAGAATGTTTAATTCTTTAGGAAATGTTGAATGGGAAGTCAATGTGGGAAAAGCCATTTGGTCGCTGGCGGTCGACCCAAATGGGCAGGTCGTTGTGATTGGAACTGGAGATTCAATCTCAATGTTTACAGAAAGTGGAACTAAATTATGGGAATATGATACCAGCAGAGCGATGGTAGGCGTTGGCGTATCAAGAAACGGGGCACATGTTGTAGCGTGCGCTGACGAATTTTTGTACTGTCTGGACTCTGAAGGTAATCTATCTTGGAAAAAACAAAGAAGTGATGCGCTATGGGATGTCGACATTGAAAAAGACAACAACTCAATAATTATTGGTGGTTGGGATTGCACAATTTATTCATTAGACTTACATGGAAATGAAATTTGGAATTATGAAACAAAAGGATACGTTCGCTCTGTTAGACCACTTAATGATGGAGGTGTTCTAGCTGGATCGCATGATAACAAAATCTACATATTAAATGATAAAGGTGAAGTAGTAAAAAATTTCGAAACGGGCGGAGAAATAACGTGTGTTTGTTCGACTTTAGCATCGGATTATATTTACGCAGGCGCTGGCAACACCATATTGGCATTTGATACAGATGAAGGAACAATGCCTGCCGCCCATGAGGAACCTTCAACACCTAGCGGTAATATTCCAGAAAAGGAAACTGAAAGTAATGATGATAATGAAGAGTACGAGCCTATGTTTGGCTTTGGGATGTTTGATGAACCAAGTCCCGACACTACAGAAATTTTAGAGAGAGATGATTACATTAGTAATGAAACAACAACTGCCACTGAAGATTATTCCTCGCATTCAGAAAGTTATTCTAATACTTACCAAAGAAATACTCCTTCATATGTAGATAGTAGTGAAAATATAGATCGAGGAGGAGAATATAGAGAGTTTGCTGCAAAAGTCTTGAAAGGAGATGTGAAAAACTATCTAAGGCTCGGGAATGCTGCATGGGCTGAAAAGCGACTGGAGCGGGCTGCTGAACATTTTAGAAAGGCTACTGAAATCAATCCTGATGAACCAAGAGCTTGGCATAACTTAGCTGTTTGTAATTATCACCTGGCACTGAAGAGAAATCCTGATGATGTTGAAGGAGCTGTTGAAAGTGCATTTGGTCCGCTTGAAATTGCAAAAGAAAAAGGCGGTAGCGAATATACTAGCGTTAACAAAACATTGGCCTTTTTGGCATCGCAAATAGGTATTGAAGAAGATTAAACTTCTGTTATAACTGATTCATAGTAAGTATAACTTACGTAAAGTATCCAATCATTTCCTTGATCTACTTCATTAAATAACTCAGGGACTATAGATGGTGCATCATTACAAGTAATAGAAGTAACCCAACTACCTTGGCCTTTAGCACTGGTGTAACCATTTTGAAATAAATATTGTTTAACTTCATTTTCTGAACCCAAAGATAAAATCAAATCATCAGGAATAGAAGACAAAACGTCAAAATTAAGTTCAAGGTTGCCTGAAGTTCCATTTTCAGTTAAGTTGAAAACATAATTTGTTGAAACTCCAAGAGAAAAATCATCAGGAAATAAAGTTCCTACAACTGGATTATCTGGCGAGTCAAGATCTTCGTYTTCTTCCCATTCTAGATCATAAGAAGCTGAAGTTAAATTGTAGGGATAAGCATGATTTTGAGTTGTCGTGGCACCTTCTGCAGTGTAACCTGCAAATGCTGGAATTGCTATTTCATTTTGGATAAATTCTACATTGTAAGTTCTTATGTTGACTAATACCCAAGTTTCTGCAGTACTAGATTCATTGCTAGGGTCCCTGACTGTTAAAGTGACTGTGTAATTCCCAATACTAGTATATTCATGATTTGGACGTAGTAATGATGAGGTGGAACCATCACCAAAATCCCATTCAAATTCTAGTACATCTCCATCTGGATCGCTAGAGGCTCCACCATCAAAAAAGGCGATACTGTTGACTTTGACTTGTTGACCGAGCCCCCCATACGTAGCCTCTAAACTTGCTAAAGGGGCTTGATTTCTGTACAATATATCTACATCCTTTTTAGCAACACCTATTCTACTGTCATCGTCAACTACGGTTAATGTTACTGTGTAAGTGCCTTCATCTGTGTAGGTGTGTTCGACAGCCTTGCCCGAGCTGCCACTGTCATCGCCGAAATCCCAAAGAAATTTGGCTCCCTTAGGATTRTTGCCTGAGGCCATAAATTGAATTGTATCTCCCTCAACAAATGATTCTGCTAGAATTGAAATATCTACGCCATCTAAAGATTCTGGAGTACTATCTAGACAGCCCGGAATTAGCATCATCGCTGCAATAAGCCATATTTTGCGCACAGTATGGTAAAAACTGCTCATTTAATAATTAAGCCACCTACCGATACTCTTTATTAGAGCGTGAAACGGTGGCATGTAGGTATTTTTATGCAAGCAGGACACATGGCATATGACCGAGCAATAACTGTATTTTCTCCAGACGGGAGATTATTTCAAGTTGAATACGCAAGGGAAGCAGTAAAGAGAGGGACTACCACCGTTGGAGTGAAATTCAAAAATGGTGTTGTATTAATAGTAGACAAGAGATTGAGCTCTAAATTAATAGAAGCAGACAGTATTGAAAAAATATTCAAAATAGATGGACATGTGGGTTGTGCAACCTCAGGTTTAGTTGCTGATGCAAGAGCATTAGTTGATAAAGCTCGAGTAGAATGTCAAGTCAACACATTTAATTATGACGAAGAGTTAGCTGTTGCTTCTCTAGTTAAAAAATTATGTGACTTTAAGCAAAGCTACACTCAGTATGGAGGAGTAAGGCCATTCGGTACGGCAATGCTAATTGCTGGAATAGATGCATCAGGACCTCATCTCTACGAGACTGATCCTTCAGGTGCAATGATGGCGTACAAGGCTGGAGGAATTGGCGCTGGAAGAAATGAAGTAATGGAAGTCTTCGAAAAAGATTACAAAGATAATATGACTGAAAAGCAAGCCATCAATCTAGGATTGAAAGCTCTTTCCGCGGCTAACGATAACAATCTGAAAGCTGAAGTCATTGAAATCGCGGTTATAAGTACAGAAAGAGAATTTGGAACATTAGACCCTAAAGTAGTCAGTGGAGAAATTAAAAAAATTAAGTAATGGTATCTCTTGAAGATGCTGTAATTGCCAGGCTTGAAGCTGGTGGGCATCGCTTCGAAATACTAATAGATCCTAATGAAGCTCAAGCTTTCAAAGAAGGTGACAAAATTGATTGGGAAGACAGCATTGCAGTGGATGGAATATGGGCTGACAGTGCAAAGGGTGAGAGATCTCCAGAAAATATTTTAAATGATTTTTTCGAGTCATCAGATTTGATAGATATTTATAAGAAAATATTAACTGAAGGAACAATTCAATTAACTTCTGAACAGAAAAAGGAAATGGTTGATAACAAAAGGAAGCAGATATTATCCCACATTGTCGCTAACGCTATGAACCCGCAAACGGGTGGAGCGCATCCTCCACAGAGAATTGAAAATGCTATTATTGAAGCAAAATATAACTTTGATCCAATTAGAAGTGTTGAGAAACAAGTTGAAGACATTGTAAGAAAAATAAGACCATTAATTCCTATATCTTTTGAAAAAGTTAAGGCAGCGGTTAAAATTCCAGCAATATATGTTGGGAAATGTTATGGTCAAATGTCTGGATTGGGGGCTATTGAAAATGAAGAATACCAAAGCGACGGAAGCTGGATAGGAATTGTAAAGATGTCAGCAGCTTCCTACAATGAACTTGAAAATTTGTTAGGATCTACCACAAAAGGTACTGCTGAATTGAAAATAATTTAGAAACAAATCTTCATATAGGGGTAAGTTTGGAAAGGATTGTTATAATTGAAAAAATAATGGATGATTCATATGAGCGAAGAATCAAAAAATAATAAAAAAAGTGAGAATTCTAAAGGATTTGTACTTCCTGGCGATTTACTAGAARCAAAAAGTAAACCAGGCAAGGGAATTTTTAGAAAAGATGGACGAGTTTATTCCTCAGTAGTAGGTTACTCAAATGATAGAAGTGGATACATGAATGTCAATGCAATTAAAGGCAGATATAATCCAAAAGTTGGTGACAAAATAGTTGCAATTTGTGCTGAAACTGGACCTTCTGTTTGGAGAATGGATATTGGTGCTGCATTTAATTCAACACTTCATCATAGTGAATCAGGATGGAAAGTACCATTCGGAGATACTGCACGATTTTTATCAATCGGCGATGCAGTTTGGGCTGAAGTTTTCATGGTAGATGCTGCCGGTTCACACCAAATAACTTTGAAAAAAGATGATTGTAGAAAATTATACTCTGGAACTGTAGTGAAAGTAGAACCTACTGCGGTACCGAGAGTTATCGGAAAGCAGGGGTCAATGATTACTGCTATACGTGAAAAAACAAATACTCGTATTCAGATAGGTCAAAATGGATTTATTTGGATTGATGGTAAGGGGGAAGATATCTCTAAGGCACAAAAAGCTATGGAGACAATTGATCGAGAAGCTTCCTCAGAAGGTTTAACTAAAAAAATAGAAAAATTATTGGAGAAATAAAATGGCTGGCCAAACAGATATGGAATTAATTAAAGACGGAGTCCGTCTAGACGGAAGAAAACCCGATGAACTAAGAGAAGTGAAAATCACTGCAGGTGTTTTAGATAATGCAGATGGTTCTTGTTATCTTGAATGGGGTAACAACAAAATTTATGCAGGTGTATTCGGACCTATGGAATGTCATCCTAGACACAAACAAAAAGCAGATAGAGCTATTGTTCAAGCAAGGTATACTATGGCTCCTTTTAGTGTTAATGACAGAAAAAGACCYGGATTAGACCGAAGATCTAGTGAGATATCTTACATTGTTTCTCAAGCATTCGAAAAAGTAGTTATGGTAGAAGAATTTCCAAAAGCGTCTATACGTGTAGATATGCAGGTTGTAGAAGCTCATGCAGGTACTCGATGTGCTGCAATGACTGCAGCTTCTGTAGCTTTAGCTGATGCAGGTATACCAATGAGAGATATGATTCCTGCTTGTGCTTCTGGAAAAGTTAATGACGTAGTGGTGCTAGATTTGAACAAGGAAGAAGATAACTATGGGCAAGCTGATTTGCCTTTAGCAATAATTCCAAGTACTGGAGAAGTTGTCTTGCTACAGTTAGACGGACACTTAACACCAGACCAATTCGAGGAAGCTATGGATTTAGCTACTAGCGGGTGTATGGATTTGTACAAGATTATGCGAGATGCTTTAGACAAAAGCTACGGAGGTAAGAAATGAGCAGCGACAGTGTTTCAAACTTAATGAAAGGACATATGGAATCTTTAGCTGCTGAAGGAAAGAGAGCTGATGGAAGAGGCATTAATGAATTTAGAGAAGTAAAAATAGAAACTGGAATGATTAACACTGCTGAGGGTTCTTCCATGGTTCATCTAGGTAAAACTAAGGTTCTTTGTGGAATTAAGTTGTTAATAGGAACACCCTACGGTGATTCTCCAGGAAGTGGAACTATGACCACTTCAACTGAATTAGCTCCTTTAGCAGACCAGTCTTTTGATCCTGGACCACCTCGTGAAGCTTCAATTGAATTAGCAAGAGTTGTTGATAGAGGCATACGTGAATCCAGAATGATCGATTTTGATGCCCTGTGTATAGAACACGGTGAGCGTGTTTGGATGGTTTACATTGATTTACACATCTTAGATARTGGCGGTAACTTGTTTGACTGTTGTACATTAGCTGCAGCTGCTGCTTTATCTAACGCTAAAATACCAAATGTTCAACATGGAATTGCTGACGAAGACGTTGATTTACCAGTTACATGCTGGCCAATTTCCTGTACCTTCGGAAGACTTGGAGATACTGTCATTTTAGATCCAACATCTGATGAAGAATCTGTTATGAGTGCAAGATTAACTGTAGCTCATGATGAAGATGGAAATATAAGAGCGGCTCAAAAAGGTATGAATGGAGCATTTACTGATGCTGAAGTTAGAGAAGCTGTGAAAACTGCACGAAAGAGCGATAATGTTTTACGTGAGGCTCTAAAAGGGATATAGATGAGTCAGGGTACGAAGAAGGTTGGAAGTACAGGCAGATTTGGACCAAGATATGGTGTTTCTGTTAGAAGACGCTTAGGTGCTGTTGAGAAAAAACAGAAGCAGAAGTTTGAATGTCCATCTTGTTCTAAGACTAACGTAAAAAGAATTTCAACTGGAATTTACAGTTGTAATAGTTGTGGTTACCAATTTGCTAGTGGTGCTTATTATCCAACGAGGGACGACTAATGGTTAATTACAAGTGTGCTTCTTGTGGTACTAGATTAGATATGGACTTGGAAGTCCTTGGTCTTACATGCCGTGTTTGCGGTGAAAAAATATTTTATAAAATAAGACCATCCACTAAGAAAACAGTTGTTTCCGATTAATGAAAGCTCAAGTTAGCTTGAAAATGGGAACTAATTCCAAACATATAGCAAGAGCTTTAATGGATGAGGCAAAAGATAAACTTCCAAAAGTAGATGTTGAAGTTATTCCAGCAGGTGAAAAAGTGAAAATCGAAATAGAAGCTGAAGATTTTACTAGTCTAAGAGCTGCGCTAAATTCTTTTTTAGGATGGGCATATTGTGCAGAAGGASTTTTAGATAATGGATAAAATAACTGAAGAAAATATTCAAGAGAAAATTAATCTTTTCCAACAGATGCAGCAACAAGCCCAAGCTCTAACCCAACAAACTWCTCAAATCGAAATGTCTGTTAATGAAATTGAAAGAACTCTTAATGAAATTGAGGATACAAATGATAAAAGTACATTGTACAGAGCCATTGGATCTATTATGCAGAAGGTTGATAACGTTAAACAACTAAAAAAAGAACTAATGGATGAAAAAGAAACTCTGGAAATAAGAAATAAAAGTCTAAAAGGCCAAGTAGAAAATCTAAATGTCCAAATTAATGAGATGCAAAGTAAGCTAACTCCTATTGTTCAAAGTCTACAGGAAAATAAAAATCAAGATGTTACTCAATGATTCCTCAAAAAAATTATTTGAGAAAAAATTATTATTATTAGTTCATCATCATGCCGATGTTGACGCCGTAGCTTCCGCCATAGCATTACAAACTGTATTCGACGATGCTATAATTTGTGCTCCAGATAAAGTGAGTTCTCACGGTCAGAAAATAGCCGAATTTAATGAAATTGATATTCTTATGGAGTCTCCTAAAGAATGGGAAGGGACGGTCATTGCCTTAGACAGTCCAAACCCTGAACATTGTAGCCCTGTCCCTAAAGCTCAAAACATGATTGTAATTGATCACCACACAAAAATTGAAGGATGGCCTGAAGGAACGGAAGTAATCCACCAGCCAAATAAGACTAGTACTGCAGAAATTATTATACAAATAATTGATGAACTAGGTTTAACAATTAACAAAAAATGTGCTAATGTATTACTTGCAGCGATTTACACTGATACAGGTCAATTCAGACACGCAAACAACGAAACATTTAGTTCAGCAAGTATATTGTGTGATAACGGAGCTGAACCCCAAGAAGTCATTAACCTACTAGATAGTGAAAGACCACTAATTCAAAAAGTTACATTTTTGAAAGCAGCGCAAAACATGAAATGGATTCAGCATGGAAAGTGGATTGTCGCAACAAGTATCGTCGGATCTTTTGAATCGGGTAGTGCAAGACACATGATAGTGTTGGGTGCTGATATAGCCATAGTAGGATCTAGTAAGAAAAATGGTGAGATGCGCCTTTCTACAAGAGCTTCAAATCGAATAGTATCTAAAGGTTTTAATTTGACTAAAATACTAGAAAAAATATGTGAAATAAATGAAGGTTCTTCAGGTGGCCACCCTGGTGCTGCAGGATATAATGGAACTGGAGATACTGAAGCAATTATCGAGATTGCTAAACAAGAATCAATCGACAAAATAACCCAACTATCTTAACTGTAGCTCCCTTTATACTCAATTGTGAGATATAGCGCAATTTTCCAAGTTTATGGTCTAATTATGGCAAATTTGCTGCTAATCATGGGCGGACAATTAGGATATTTGTACATTGTAGGGCCTATTGCCATGGAGGAAGGAAATACTATGTCTTTACCTGAAATTCCATTCATGGGATTTTTGATTATGATTTTAATGGTGGCTGGAGGCATGATTATAGTCGCAATTTTGCAAAAAATGCCGGCTCCAATTAGATATGTGACATCTAATAGAAAACCATACACTAAGAATATAGAGAAAAATATTGATGACACCTCTGAGAGCAGTTACAGATCTGAATACCCCGGTCAATATAGCTCTAAATCTGGAAAACTATTTTACAGTAAAAGTGAAGAAAAAAATGATCTTGACTGGGGAGGACTAAAGCCTGTTTCAAATGAAACTAGCTTCAAGTTAGGTTCAATACAGAGACAAGTACTGCAATTACCAAAATCTGGAATGCTGTTCTTTTTGTTCCTCATGTCTTTAGCTCTAGGATTAGTAGCACTAACCGAAAGAGGGCCATTCCTATTTCTCTTTCCGATTGCATTTGTTATAGCATTTGCATTCCCTGGTTTAATCTGGGTCAGCTATATTTATTCAAGAACAATAACTTCACCAGAACCCCAGAGACTTGTCCTAATCGCGCTAGCGTGGGGAATGTTTTCTACTTTACCTGCTAGTTTGCTAAATGATTTAGGATCAAGAATTGTAGAAGTCAATCAAAATGCACTACTAGGAAAAGGCGAATTTGGAACTCCTGAATTAATTCTAGTATCAATAATAGCTCCGTTTGTAGAGGAACTGTTGAAACCAATTGGATTAATTTTCATAATGAAAAGATTAAAAACTCCTTATGAGGGAGTTTTGTATGGTGTCGCATGCGGAATGGGTTTCGCCATAATTGAGAATATGTTATATGAATTATTCATTTTGCTATGGTACGGCTCTGATGCTTGGACTTTGAATGCATTCGTAAGAGGTATTGGCTCTACAGTTTTACACGCAGTTGGACCTGGAGCAATTGGATTTGCAATTGCATATTCAAAGCAAATGGAAAAATCTATGAAAGTGCCTCTAATTTATGCATATATCTTCGGGTTCGTAATGCATGCTGCGTGGAATGGATTTGCAACCCTTCCACTTCTAAAATCAGGTCAATCATGGGAATATTTTTCATATCTGTTAATTGCAATAATGATTGTTTTATGCCTGATTTTCATAGTCAAGTCGCTAGAATTTGGGAAGTATTATTCTAAACTTGAATTGACTGCCGCAAAGTTTGAGGATTTAGAAGAAGAAACAAATAGTGGCCACTAATCAGCGTAATACCGTCCTTAGCTCAGACTGGCCAGAGCGGCCGGCTGTAGGGGTCTATCCCTTTTACCCGTGAGTACGGGAGGCCGCAGTTACCGGCAGGTCCCCGGTTCAAATCCGGGAGGACGGACCATTAATCTATTGAACGGGTAATTGTTCGGTAATTTATTGTACTAGTAATAGTTGTAAGGACAATAATACATGATACTGCTATTGTAACTGAGTCCATTGTTGAATCTGTAAAACCTTCCAAGAAGATACCTCTTACTGCTCTGATTAAATATTCACTAGGATTGTATACAATAGCAGACTGTAACCAATCTGGAAGTAGTACATCAGGAACATAAGCAGTACTCATGAAAACGGCTACGAAAAATAAAGGAAACACTGCTTGAACTGCCTGTTCACTCTTAGTTTTGAAAGCTAAAGCCACTACCAAATTTCCAACAACACCAATACCAAAGGAGGCTGCTAAAAGTACAATTGTAATCAATCCCAAAATACCTGCTTCTGGTAATTCCAAAACTCCGCTAATTCTTTTGTGATACAAAATTGAAACTGTAATAATCAAAAACAATTGTAATGACAGCCTAGTAAATTCAGACATAAAACGAGCAATGACCTGAGGTGCAAGACTGGCAGGKGTCGCTCTTAACTTATCAAAGTATCCTGTATTCAAATCAACCAAAAGGGCCGCTGATGAGTTTACACTTCCAAATATTGCTGTTAGAATTATAATTGCAGGAGTAATATACATGTAGTAAGGGTAATTTCCATAGGGATTACCTGGAACATCTGATAAGCTATTAAATAAATTAGAAAAAATAAGATACTGTATTACTGGAACGATAAAACTGAAAGCAAGTACTGCTGGAAGTCTCTTGTATTGCTTTAGGTTTCTAATATACAGTGTTAAAATTGTACTAAATTTCAAGATAATTCCTCCAAACGCTTACCGGTGTATTTTAGATAAACATCATCTAGAGAAGGACGGAGCACTTTAGTTCCTTTAACTTTGATTTCCATTTGAATTATTATTTTGAGGGTATCCAGAAGTGTTTCTTCGCCATCATCAACTCTAACCGTAAAAAAAGAATCATTTGCAGAAATATTTTCTTCACTAAACTCATCTTTCAATGCTATTATTTGCTCTTCACTGAGTGATTCAAATAATTTGAACTCAATTCTATCTTTGCCAATAGTCTTCTTGAGCTTTTGAGGAGTATCCATTGCCACTATTTCTCCTGAATCTATTATAGCAAGCCTATCGCAAAGTACGTCCGCTTCTTCCATATAATGTGTGGATAGTACAATCGTAATTCCCTTTTCAGTTTTTAGTTTCTTCAATAGAGTCCATAAATCAGATCTATGTGCTGGATCTAAACCAGTAGTCGGTTCATCTAAGATAAGAAGTTTGGGATCGTGAACTAATGAGACTGCTAGATCCAATCTTCTTTGTGTTCCTCCAGATAGCTCTGGAATCATTTGATCTGAATACTGATGTAAGTCCAATAAAGATAAACTTTGTTCAACTCTCCTGTCGATCTCTACGCCTCTGAATCCAAAAAGTTTGACATGAAATGCAATTAATTCCTTAACAGTAGATAGACTATCCAAACCTGCTTCCTGAAGTGCAAAACCTATGTTTTCTCTAACATTACTTGAATCTGATTCAACATCATATTCTAAAATTTTAATTTTACCATTTGTAATATTCAATAGTGTTCCCATCATCTGTAAAGTAGTGGTTTTACCTGCACCATTCGGGCCAAGCATTCCGAAAATTTCCCCTTTTTTTACTTCAAAATTGATACCTTTAACTGCATGAGTGCCACTCTTATATTTCTTCTCTAAATCTTTAACGACTACTATATTATTTTCACTCATCTTATGTAATCCCAAGTACCTGTCCAGACATTAGTTGCTTGCCATTGAGGGGCTTTACGTGGGATATATTCAGAACCAAATTGATCGTATTTTTCGCGTTCTTTATCGTCTATAAGAACATGGTAAGCCTCGTTAATTTTCTTAAAATGTTCTTCTGAAGATTTTACATTTTCTGGATTCAAATCAGGGTGATGCTTTTTTGCTAGTTTTTTGTAAGCTTTCTTAATTGATTCCGAATCTGCATTTTCATCAACTCCCAAGATGTCGTAATAATTCACAATATACAGTAAACTTGGCTATATCTAAGCTGCAGTCTGTCCACCATCTATAGATATGATAGAACCTGTAGTCCAACCTGATTCCGGTCCACAAAGATGTAATGCCATAGATGCTACTTCTTCAGGAGTACCCATTCTTCCCATCGGCTGAACGTTTTCAAGATATTCTCTTGTGGCTTGTCCTGTTTCAATTCTATTTTTAACCATTGGAGTTTCGACAACTCCGGGACAGAGACAATTTACTCTAATCTTGTCTACTAAATCAAGAGCCACGGCTTTTGTCAAATTAACAACGCCTCCTTTAGCTGCACAATAAGCAACTGCACCTTCCATCGCCCTCAATCCTAGTGTTGATGATATATTCAATATTGCACCCCCATCATTCATAATTGAAGCTAACTTGTTACACATTAGAAAAGTCCCGGTAAGATTTACAGAAATAAGAAAGTCCCAATCTTCTTCGGTTACCTCCATTATACCATCATATCTAACTGCTCCAGCACAGTTTACTAAAATATCTAAAGAACCATGCGTATCAACTAGCCATTCCTTCAAGGATAATACCGATTTTGAATCACTGACATCTACTGCAAAACAATCACTGCCAAGTTCATTTGCTGCAACTTCTAATTCTTCTTTATTCCTGCTAGAAATTACTACTTTTGCACCTTCTTTTGTAAATCTCTCAGCTATACTGTAACCTATACCTTTAGATCCACCGGTAATTACTGCAACTTTCCCTTTAAGCAAACCTGTCATTGTATACCTATCCATGCCTGACTAAAGTAGTTTATCTTCTTCGAATTGCAATCAAACCTATTACGGAAATTACCGCAATTATTGTCATTGAAGACAAGAATCCTCCATCATCTTCATCCTCATCGGCCTTATCATTTTCTTCTACAGGAACTAGACACACATCGTCTACTAAGTTTTCGTTATCTTCATTAATCTCATCTGGACAATAATCTAATTTTTCTTCCGTGAAATCACAAGTCCCATCGTCAATCTCAGCGGTAGAATTAAAATTATTAGCTGTCTCATTTGTACATCCCTTTATGGGCTCTGAAAACTGGCATGAGCCGTCATCTACCTCTGCTTCTGAATCATAATTAGTTGCATTTACATCCATACAACCTCCTATTGGTTCGGGATATTCACAGGAGCCATCGTCAATCTCTGCTGTCGAATTATAATTTGTTGCATTAGTATCCATACACCCTTCAATCGGTTCAGGGTACTCGCATGAGCCATCGTCAATCTCTGCTGTCGAATTATAATTTGTTGCATTAGTATCCATACACCCTTCAATCGGTTCAGGGTACTCGCATGAGCCATCGTCAAYCTCWGCTGTCGAATTATAATTTGACAGCAGAGATTGACGATGGCTCATG
>MIZB01000345.1_pt1 | contig 16025 bp, 17 predicted proteins | sample 888171 | NCBI WGS metagenome assembly MIZB01 (sample SAMN05440186, study PRJNA335308) | marine metagenome | isolation source: marine water
AACCATAACTAACTCAGGAGTTAGAAATATGACAGATAGTGAGGGAACGAAACTGGAGGTTTCATTCTACACAGTTTCACCCTTTAATTCTAAATTAGCTGCAATCAACGTAGATAAAGCATTGGCTATGGGTGAAACTACCGATGTTACGATTCCCTTTACTTTCTTCGAAAATGCAGCTTATCGTTTCATAGTGAAAGTTGATGAAAATCAAGAGATTTCTGAAGGCCCTGGTGGTCCAGAATTGAACAACGAGGGAGCTAAGAATGTATATGCAGAAAGTTCAGTAGATGCTTTTGTGTCCAACATGACAGTTGACCTAGGAGATGGTTTAGCAGGTAAAGAGTGTCCAATGGTTTTTGAGGTTGGTATTGCAAATATCCCTCAAGGTGCAACTTACAGACTTCATTTCAATGTTTCTGTTGACGGCACTTTTGGATGGGGTGAAGTACTTAGTTTAGCAAATCAAAATTCTACTGGATTTTATCCGGTAGGTACAGGTTATTCAGTAAGTGGTCAGTATGCCTTTATTGATTTTAATTCAAGCTACAGTAGCCAAACGGTTGAGGTTCCATGGTTTCCTAGCAAAGAGAGGACTGACAAATACAATGCTTCAGTTAGTGTAAGCAGTTCGATTAATGTTAATGATGAAAATGATATTGCATACGTCAATCAGTTGTCAATCACTAAGTTAACCACTAATTTAGCAGTTGAAGCCTTTAAGGTGACAGAGAACGACGGCTCGGCCGAGCTTAGGGTTACAATAGGGTATCCACAAGGAGAACAATCTGAGCTTGACGTTGAGATTGCTATGCATGTTTACAAAGCATCAGATTATGCAGATGGAAATCCTCCTATTGATACTCTAACAGTAAAAACCATCGAGGGATTGATGCGTGGAGATTCAAAAGCTATCTCATTCACTTGGGCCGTCAAAGACGGAGGCTACATCTTTGTGGCAATAATAGACCCCTCAGACATGATTAAAGAGGTCGAAGAATCAGATAATATTTTCCCTTCAAAGGAGCAAACTTTTGGAGCTTCCAATGTAGCTAATTTAGATGATGATGAAGAGGATGATGGACTCTTGCCTGCACCTTCACTACTTGCAATTTTGGTAATATTTAGCATGGTTGCTTTAATCCGTAGAAGAAATTAATGGACCACACAGCCCTTCTTTATTTCGTAGGTCCGGCAGGGGCTGGTAAATCTACATTAGTAGCTACTTTGCAAGAATGGATGCAGCACTATAGGTATGATGGAGTTGCAATTAATCTAGATCCTGGTTCAGAGACTGTAGCTTACGAGGCTGCAATTGATGTCAGGGAAAAATTTACAGTTTCTCAAATAATGGATGAATATAGTCTAGGTCCAAACGGAGCTCAAGTGGTCTGTGCTGATTTACTAGCAGTTGAGTTGGATTGGATTAAGGAGCAGGTAGACGAGATAAATTGTGATTATTTTTTGGTAGATACTCCAGGCCAAACAGAATTATTTCTTTACAGGGAGGCTTCAAAAGTACTAGTGGAAAATATTTCACCAAGGGCAGGTATAGTTTTGCTTCTAGATCCTATGCTTTCCAGAACTCCTGAAGGTTTTGTGACTCAATTACTGCTTGCTTCTGCAGCACATTTGCGTTTTCCAATTCCAATGTTTCCAGTATTAACTAAATGTGATTTGCTTAAACCCGAAGAAGTAGAGAACGTCAGGGAATGGGCAGCTGATTTGGATAAATTAGCAATGAATATGCCCAATATGTCTGGCATGAGTGGTGTTTTGTCATCAGAACTTCTTAAAGTATTGCAAGTCTTAGCATTAGAATCTAATCTTTTAGCAGTATCCTCAAAGGAAGGTGAAGGAATGGATGATCTTTATTCCATAGTTCAATCTACCTTTGCAGGTGGTGATGATTTAGAAGCACATACAGATTCAAATTAGTGACTATTATTAATACAGGTATTTTTATTGTAAACAAGTATGGCCGATGAAATACCATTGATTGTTGTGAGGGAAGGGGCGGTATTGAGTCTAAGTCTTAATAATACAAATAAAAAAAATGCTCTTACTTCTGAAATGATGGGGGCTTTAACTTCGATATTTGAGGACGCTAAAAATTATGAAGACTTGCGAGTGATAGTTATCAGAGGTAATGGTTCTACTTTTTGTTCAGGGGCAGATATCAACACTTGGAATCCTGAAGAGTTGCAAAAATTATTATTTTCAATTACAGACTGTCCAATACCAACTATTGCACACGTGCATGGGGTATGTTTTGGTGGAGGAATGGGTGTGGCTTCAGCATGCGATTTCATTATCGCTGACAAAGGGACAATGTTTGGTTTTCCTGAAGTTAAAATAGGATTGATTCCAGCCGTTATCTCACCTTACGTTTCTCGGAAGTTAAGCATTGGGCGTATGAGAGAGTTATTTATTACTGGTGAAAGGTTTGGAATAGAACAAGCGTATAATTTTGGTTTCCTCTATAGTTTAGAAGCCGATGTTGATAGTTTAGTTGAAAACATAATTAAGGGCGCACCCCTAGCACAGAGTTTCGTAAAGAAATTACTTTCAGAGGAAGTTGATAAAGATTATATCGATGAGAGAGATTCACAGCTGGCTGAACTCATAACTCAAATAAAGGAAGGTTCGGAAGGTCAAGAAGGAATATCTGCATTTATGCAAAAACGTTTACCTTCCTGGAGTAAAAAATGATAAATAAAATTTTAATTGCGAACAGGGGAGAAATTGCTTGTAGAGTTATAAGGGCTTGTAAGGAAATGTCGATTAAATCAGTCTCAGTTTACTCCGATGTAGATATTGATTCACCTCACGTAAATATGGCAGATGAAGCCGTTTGCATTGGACCTGCAAATCCATCGGAAAGCTATCTGAACTTTGACAAGATTATAGATGCTGCAAAGGCTACGTCTTCAGAGGCAATACATCCAGGGTATGGATTCCTATCAGAAAACGGGGATTTTGCTCAACGCGTTCTTGATTCAGGTTTAATCTTCATAGGTCCGAGTCCAGAAACTATCAAAGTTATGGGCGATAAGGCAGAATCAAAGAAAATGATGGTTGAAGCAGGAGTTCCAACGATTCCAGGGCACGATGGAGAACTAAGTGGAAATATAGATTCAATAGCAAAAGAGATAGGTTTTCCACTTATGGTTAAGGCTGCAGCGGGTGGTGGTGGAAAAGGAATGAGAGCAGTTTATGGACCAGACGAGTTATCTGGAGCTATAGAATCAGCTAGTAACGAAGCTCGTAATTCATTCGGAAATGACACTTTAATATTAGAACGTTTTTTGGACAAACCTCGACACATAGAGGTACAAATATTGGGCGACCAGAAAGGAAATATTATACACCTTTTTGAGAGAGAATGTACAATTCAAAGACGACACCAAAAGATAATAGAGGAATCGCCTTCATCAGCAATTACTAATAAGCTCAGAAAAGAAATGGGGGAAGCTGCAATTAAAGCTGCAAAAGTTACCAATTATCATAGTACAGGAACAGTAGAATTTTTGTATCAGGATGGAGAATTTTTCTTCCTAGAAATGAATACTAGGCTACAAGTGGAGCACGGTGTTACTGAGATGGTATGTGGAGTTGACTTGGTAAAATGGCAAATTCGCATAGCTAATGGCGAGGAATTATCCCTTGCCCAAAAAGACATTAAGCAGAGAGGCCACTCAATTGAATGCAGAATATATGCAGAAGATCCTTCGCGTAATTTTTTACCTACGCCAGGCCATGTTAGAAAACTCAGTCTTCCAATTGGCCCCGGAATTAGAAATGATGTAGGCATAGTTGAAGGTCAGGAAGTTTCAAGTTCTTATGATCCACTTTTATCAAAGCTGGTGGTTTGGGATTCAAATAGGGCTGATGCAATAGATAAGATGAATTATGCATTAGGTAATTTTGTTGTTCTTGGCTTGATAACAAATCAACCTTTTTTGAAAGAAGTTATCTCAAATGAAGATTTTGTTAAAGGTAATTTCGATACTAATTTTATATCTGAAAATTTCTCTGAATGGAATTTGAATGACGTTCCATTAGAGGCTATCGCAAGTGCCTTATTATCCTCAAAAAGTTCTTCAGCAGCTGCAATATCTAATGATGAAAAATTAATTTCATCGCCTTGGAATCAAAAAGGTCATTGGAGGCAGGGATTGTAATGAGTGAAAGATTGGTATTAGGCGATACATCTTTCGATGTAAAAATAAGAAGAACTGGAGATAGTTTTACACTTACAGTTGGCGAGGATGAATACCAGGGTACTTACTCTAAGACATTTGATGGCGGTATCAATGTTCAGTTTGGCGATTCAAATTCTATATGTTATTCTGAAAAGAATTTAGATGAAGTATATGTTTTTGCTAATGGTAAAAATTATTTTTTTAAGCATAAGAAAATAAGATTTGATTCCGCAGAGCAAGAAGAAGTTAGTGAAGATTTAGTTTTAAGTCCAATAACTGGTAAATTATTGGATTGTAAAGAATCCCAAGGCAATTTAGTTTCTAAAGGAGATGTAGTTTTAGTTCTTGAGGCTATGAAAATGGAGCATAGATTAATAGCACCTAGAGACGGAAAAATATCCAAAATTGCAGAGGTTGAAGTAGGTAGTCAAGTTAAAGAAGGTGATTTTATGTTTGAACTGGAGGAAGTATGAGTACACTCAAGAGCAATCATAATCCGAATAGTGAGCAATCTTTATCAAATTTGGATTATAATAAAAAGTTAGTACAAGAGTTAAAAGATAAAATTTCAGAAGTTAGCAGGGGAGGAAAGAAAGGCGCAGTAAAGAAGCATCAGGAAAGAGGGAAGTTACTTGTTAGAGATAGAATTGATTCGTTGATTGATCCAGATACGCCATTCTTAGAATTATCGACTCTTGCAGCTATGGGTATGTACGATAATGAGGTTCCATCAGCAGGAATAGTCACAGGTATTGGAGTAGTACATGGGAGAGAAGTTATGATTATTGCAAACGATGCCACAGTCAAAGGAGGTACTTACTTCCCACTAACTGTTAAGAAGCATTTGCGTGCACAAGAAATTGCTCAAGAGAATAATCTTCCTTGCATTTATTTAGTTGACTCAGGAGGTGCTTTTCTTCCAATGCAAGACGAGGTTTTTCCTGATAAAGAACATTTTGGTAGAATATTTTACAATCAAGCTCATATGTCAGCAAAAGGTATTCCTCAAATTGCGGTTGTAATGGGTTCATGTACTGCTGGAGGTGCGTATGTTCCAGCAATGTCAGATGAAACTATAATTGTCAAAGAGCAAGGTACAATTTTTTTAGGCGGTCCACCTCTTGTAAAGGCAGCTACCGGAGAAGTCGTAAGTTCGCAGGATTTAGGTGGGGCTGAGGTTCATACTCGCAAGAGTGGTGTTGCAGATCATTATGCCTTAAATGATTCACATGCACTTGAAATTGCAAGAGATGTTGTCTTAAATTTAAATCGTAAACCTAAATCAATATCATTGATTAGCGAACCTGAAGAGCCCCTGTTTAATCCAGAAGAACTGTATCAAATAATCCCTAAGGATTCAAAGAAACCATATGATGTAAGAGAGATAATAGCAAGAATTGTAGATTCTTCCAAATTTCATGAATTTAAAGCAAACTATGGTACTACAGTAGTTTGTGGCTTTTCCAAAATAATGGGCTATCCTGTTGGAATTATAGCCAATAATGGTATTTTATTTTCAGAATCATCGTTGAAAGCAACTCACTTTATTGAGATGTGCTGCCAACGTAAGATTCCATTAGTATTTTTGCAAAATATAGTTGGTTTTATGGTAGGTAAAGATTACGAGGCTGGAGGAATTGCTAAAGATGGTGCAAAGATGGTGATGGCTGTTTCAAATGCGAATGTACCCAAATTTACGGTAGTCATAGGAGGTTCGTTTGGAGCCGGAAACTATGGTATGTGTGGGCGTGCGTACCAACCAAGACAACTATGGATGTGGCCTAATTCTAGGATTTCAGTTATGGGTGGAGAGCAAGCTGCAGATGTATTGTCAACAATAAAGAAGGATCAAGTAGAGGCATCAGGTTCAAAGTTGAGTCAAAAGGAAATAGATAATATTCGTGATCCCATTTTGAACAAATATGAAGATGAGGGTAATCCATACTATTCAACATCAAGGTTGTGGGATGATGGAGTCATCGATCCACTAGATACAAGAATGATACTCGCGCTTGGCCTATCCACTGCAATGAATGAAGAAATTGGAAAGACAAATTTTGGCGTTTTCCGAATGTAATAAGATTAAGGCTTAAATATCACCTTAATCTGAACTACTATGGAAGAATCAATTTGCCGCATTGAGCTTGAGACAGAAGATAAGACTTTCATAGCAAAAGTTCAAACCGATATGGGCGGAGCCCGTGAGTACCGTAGTAAAAGATTCGATGGTTTACTAAATCAAGTGATGAGTGAACTTCAGGCCGAGTTTGAACCTGATTTTGAATGAATTTCTATCCTTTAATTGGTGTTGGTATCGGAGCTTTTCTTAGCTATTATATTTTGAAAATGTTGGCCAAGAGGATGAAAAAGGACATGCCAGGTTTAGGTGAACTCATGTATCCTATGCATCATTCAGATTCTAGAAGGGATAAAATCAATCAGAGAAAGGCAAAGCTAGCAGAGAAAAAAGGTAAGCATTAAATGCAGTAGTTATAGTAAGTAATTAGGTTTAAAATGCGTTATTTCATAATTTTGGCATTCATGCTAGTAGTTTTAGTATTGTTATCGACAGATGTTAAAGCTGAACCTCAAGTAAGTCTTGTTATTGTAGATCCAGACACAATAGATAATCAACAAGAGGAAGACGTTTATTTCAACGCAGAGTGCTCAGTTTGTGATGGAGAGGGTTTAACTTATTTTTATTGGAATTCCTCGCTTGATGGAGTTCTTTCGCAAGGTACAGAAAATCACAATATAGTCTTATCTTCATCAGATTTTAGTCTTGGTGATCACATAATCACCTTCCAAGTAAGAGATGAGGATGAACTATGGAGCCCAGAAACTGATGATTCCAGAACTACTATAGTAGTCTCAGGAAAAGAGAATGAGGGTGAGATAGAAGTTAATTTTGATTTTGAACCACCAGTGGTACACCTTGGACAAAGTGTTAATTTTAGAGCTTGTAACGAAATGTACCCGCAAGCACAGCCTTGTGTGGATGATGATGATGCTGAATTACAGTTTCTTTGGGAGGTAGATTGGAATAATCAAGGGAATTGGACATACCTAAGCGACTTGGAATCTTTTTCTTACGCCAATTTACAAGAAGGAACACATACAGTTAAGCTTTCTATCACTTTTGACGGTGAAACTGCTAATGAGACCCAGGAATTCGTAGTTCTTCCACCAATTCCGGGATTAAATTTTAATTTTACTAGTGGAGATTCTATTAAAGAAGGGGAAAATTTAGTAGTTGGGGCCACTTGCTTCGATAATAATCAGGTGGAACTTAACTGTGAATATTATTGGGAAGTTTGGGATGATGATGGCAATCCGGATTTATTATTTGAGTTGTTAGGTTCTTCAATTACGGTTTCTAACTTGACAAATTCAATAGGTTCTTATGAATTCATACTAAGAGCAAAAGATAATGGAACAAATATTTTTTCTTCATATTATGATTTTATAGTAAAGGTAGAGCCACCTAATGTTAATCCTACCGCTTCAATTATGATAACTCCAGATTCACTAAGAGGTTTAACTCCCCACTATTATCAATATTCAATTTTAACATTTATTTCGACTTCATCAGATCCTGATGGTAATATCATAATGTACAAATGGTATTTCAATAATGAAGTAATTTCTGAAGAAAATCAATTTTCTCGATCATTCAATGAAACGGGGCCAAATGGCATAATTCATCAAATAAAACTGGAGGTTCAAGATGATGATGGAGTGTGGAGCTCAAGGATATCTACAAATTTTAAAATTATTCCAAACTCAGCCCCTTCAGTTGATTTCACCTTTTCCTCAGAAGAATCAATGTATATGTTTAACTCGTCAGTCTCAGATGCTGAAGGGAGTATTTCGACATATCAGTGGTCTATAAACGGAGAATTTTACTCTAATGATGAGAACATAACTTGGGCAGCTAGTGAAACTGGAACATACACTATAGCTTTAGAAGTAACTGATGATGGTGGAATGAAATCTGTAATTAGTAAAGATATTGCAGTTAAAATAACGGAGATGAAAAATTTTATCGCTGCTTTCAGTTCAAAAAATATAGATATAGGTGAAAGTTTTGAAATGGATTTTAGCCAAACCACAGGTGATTTCGACTATTTCGAAATAAAAGTGCTTTATCCAAATGGTACTTCTCTTAAATATACCGTTGAAGATAAATCCGTCAATTTTTCACTTGAGTTTGATGAGTTAGGAAATTACCCAATAGATGTCACAGTTATATGGAAAGACGGTATAGATAGAGGTCTTGAAGATTTCTATGGCCCTACGGTTAATGTTGGCCAAGACAATAGTAATTCTGATGGAGAGAGTCAAGCAGAAGAGACTCTGACAGAATCATCAGATGATCTTCCTTCGTTATCGGTTTTAGTTTCAGTACTATTAATTTCAATAATTGCAGTAAGTAGACGTCAAAGGTAGACTTTTTCTTTCCTAATAAGAGAGGTCCAATATCCTAGGCCTAGGCTCATAATAACTTCGGTAGCAGCTATTGAAAAGAATAAAGCTTCACTATGAACAATTTCTTCTTCAAAAGTTTCTTCAAAAGATACTATTATAATGATTTTTTTAACAATATTTTCTTCATTTTCATAGGATGCTGTTAGTGTTACGTTATATCTCCCTGAGGCGTGTACAGTATGCTCTATTAAACTAAGATTTGAATATCTAGTGTCAGGTCCATTTATATTTCTTCCAAAATCCCATAAAACAGATGTTGAATTTTCGATACCCTTTGCATTGAACGTTATCGTTTGACCAGAATCTACGAATAGTATGTTAGATTCTCCATTTGCAGTTATTTGTACCTCTCCAGTAGTGTTTGGTGAAAGTAATAATAGAGCTAGAATAGCTAAACTAAACTTTGATTTTCCCATATTGTTTGGAAATTTTGCGATTAACAACTTTTCTTAATTCTTCTGACCATAGCTTCCCATCGACTACCTTTAGGTCCTCATGTGTTACATCACATTTTGCATAAACAACACCATCATCCCCATGACTGGTTGTTAATTCAATTGCAGGTTTTGCCTTTATTACAGTAGCTTGAATCAAATCATTTACTTGGTACAATTCTCTAATGTTCGAAACGAAATCCTTTGACATTTTTGCAATATGTAATGTTCCTACTGTGTAATTCCCTATTGATCTTTTAACACCTTTTATTTTCAAAACTTCAACAGAAACCATACTATCGCGCACACTTTGAATCTTACCAAAGACCTTATCTCCTTCATTAAATTCAACAGGTGTAGATACAGACGGTTTAATGCTTATTATCATATTTTCAGTATCTTCTTTGACGGTTCCGCATACTCCAGCTATTAATTCCCCATTGTCTTCGTAAACACCTTTTCCAGGCATATATTCCATTGCGCTTGCTAGTACATCACCGGGTTGCTTCATTATTTTGGCAGAGAGGCTATATGATAAAGGATTGCGTTCTCGGTACTACTGTTCTTTGAATGGAAAGGCATACTCTTCCTTAGTGGATAATCAAATCCATATAACTCAATTATTTGGCAGTTATGGTTTTCCACAGTTTTTTCTATAAATTTTCTAGTTTCGGATAAATGTATAGTCCATACATTTTTTGCAATGTCCATTGCTTTCTTTAGAAATATCTTGTCAGCTCCGGGTCTTTGCGATCCAAATGGAGGGTTCATAATGACGGTATCAAATTTATCTTCAATTGCCTCTATAGGTTTAGTAACCCATCTGATTTCTAAATTTTCTCTCTTTGAATATTCTTCTGCAACATTAATTGCCTCTTCATCTATTTCAAATCCTGTAACTTCAGCTCCAAGTATTGCGGCAGCGATTGCTAGCCTTCCAGTTCCGCATCCTAAATCAGCTACTTTTCCGGACAAATTACCTGCAGAATTTACTTTCTTGATTATTTCAAAGGCAATGTCGGGAGGTGTAGAATATTGTTCCAATTCAGGTTTTGGTCTTACAAAATCTGGAGAATTAAATAATACCTTACTATTCATTAGTTTTTTCTATATTTATCGTAACCGTCACGTAGTATTCCGTCACCACTCTCAACCATTCCATCTAGAAGAGTTTCAGATTTCTTCCGATTGAATCCTTTTTCATCCATTAAATCTAATATTTCGTTTTTATCCATACCTTCAGGGGGGCCGCTAGCAAGTAAATCTAGTAGTATCATTCTCGGATCTGTTTCTTTTCTCCTTTGTTTTGCATCAGCTCCAAAAAAGGCGAAATCAACGTCTCCGCCTAGCGTGACTTTCAGGAATAATTCCATCAAATCAATAGCCCGCTCAGCATGTTTTAAATCAACAGTTTCTGAAAGATGCATTTTTGCATTTGCTTCAGCCAATCGAATTATAGATTCTAATTGCCTGGGTGTGATCGGCATTGTCTTATCTTGGTCATCCAAATTATGATAAACATTTCGAAGCTTAGTATAGTGTTCTTTGATTCTATTCTGCGCTTGATGTGTCATTACAGGTCTTAATCTTCGAGCGTATGCAATGTACAATTTCAATAGCCTTGAATCTATTGGGCCTTCAAGTGACTTAGCAGTTTCTACATCAGCAACTTCTCCCGGGATCATTGTTTCTCCAGCCCTGTGACTTTCTAATATTCTGTCAGCTAGTAATTTGTCTCTATCAGGATCAGGCGAATCTGTAATTATAAAGAAAATATCAAAGCGGCTTAAGAGTGAAACAGGCATGTTTACCTGGGATGGTAAAGGCATAGTCATATCGAAACGACTTCTCTTTGGATTTGCTGCAGCAAGAACAGAACATTTAGATTTCAGTTGGGCATTTATTCCAGCTTTCGCAATACTGATAGTTTGCTGTTCCATAGCTTCGTGCATAGCAGAACGGTCCTCCTCAGACATTTTATCTATCTCATCAATACAAGCAATACCTCCTGAAGCTAGTACAAGCGTTCCAGCTTCTAAACTCCATCTTCCTTCACCAAATTCATCTCTCACGGCAGCAGCAGTTAGTCCTGCAGCAGATGTTGATTTACCTGTAGCCATAACGCCTCTTGGTGCGATTCTTGAAGCTGATCGCAAAAGCTGTGACTTAGCTAAACCAGGATCTCCCATCATTAGCATGTGAATATCACCTCTAATTCTTGTTCCATCTGGTAATTCTTTGTCAACTCCACCAAACTGTTGTAGTGCTAGTGCACTTTTTTCCCATTCCATTCCGAATATAGCTGGCGCCAAAGAATCTCTAATTCTATTAGCTATATCCTCACGAAGTGCCAGCTCCTTTATCTCTATAAGTTCAGAAGGGGTAGGTTCTACATCTTCGTCTTCACCTACTCTTTCATCAATACTATGTGCATAAAGGTAGATATCAAACTCACTTTTTTGCCTTCTTCCTTGGAATTGAGCTTTTGGTTTAATAATCCCAACAAGAGCAACTCTATCGCCAGGTTGAACTTTATGGGCTAATGAACTTTCAAAATATGCTGATAATCTTTCAGGTTGAGCACCAGGTGGTAAATCTTCCGGGAATTCTTGAATTTCTATCTTCTGGGAATCAATATATTGCGATAAATCATCTCTCAATTTGAAATCCGTACATTTACAACCCTCAGAAGTACAACGAGTAGGTTCTTTTATTGTGAAAAAATCTTGTATGAATGAGTTACGATGTCTTTCCCAATCACATTCAAAATTTCCTATTTCCATTCTAGGACGAACGGGTGTTGCTTTTCTTACAAGTCCTCTAAGCTTTACAGTTCGATAAAGATGTTCTTTTCTTAATCCACTAATTTCAACTTCATATAATTCATCAGGAATTCCAACAGGCACAACATCTAAATCTATCTTTGTACGGTGTTCTTCTCTAACTCTCTGCTTTGTATCTTCATCAATGAATTCTTGAACAACATACTTTGCAGATTCTAAAGTTTCATCTAGGTTCCATCTTAGATTACTAGACAATCTTCCATTAAAGTCAGCTACAGCTTCCCAAGTTACACTAACCGATCTTTCTCCGTCAGGATATTCTCTTGATACTTTCTGGATTTCATCACTGTAAGTTGGAATACTTTCAGAGTCAACTCTTTCCCCTTTACACTTTGGGCAGAGTTTTCCTTCGTACTCACCAGTGCCTTCGCACATAGTACATTTTGGGGCTGAAGCTTCTTTTCCAAACTTATCTACAGGTCTGTTTCTAGAATCTTGAAAAAAGGAACGCCAGAGTTCCATTAATTCTTCGAGCGGTATATCGTTAGCCAAGGACTATATTCATGCGGGCGGTCAATAAAAATCTGCCTGTGGACTTTTACTAAATATTTTACGGTTAGATTTTTATAAAGTGAATCGTTTCAGATATCAAATTGAGTTTTAAACAGTTCAATTGCGTCTTCAAGCATTTCTGGTGAATAGGGAACAACTAAACCGCATTTTATGCAATTTAAGCTATTTTCTTTAGCAATATAGTCATCACAATTTTTCGAAAAGATATCATGGAAAGCCTTCGGCTGTCTATCAGTAAAGGCTAAACGAGCTTTTTGTATTAATAATTCCACGTCATCGTTAGATTGAGTATAATTTTTCATAAATTGGCTTAGAATTATCCACCGAATATTCTTTTCCAGAAAGGGGGCCTATTTGCTTTAATTTCAGCCATGAGGTTTATTCTTGAGTCAACAGCAGCCATGAAGTTAGGATTAATTTCTAAAGCTTTGTCAAAAGCTGCTAGGGCTTTTTCTCTTTCCGTTAAGCCTTTCCAAAGCACAGTACCCTTGTTAACCCAAGTATCAACAACATACGGATTCAAGTCCAAGGCTTTTTCAAAAGCTTCTAGAGCTTTTTCGGATTCGTCCAGAGCATAAAGGATATTTCCTTTATTTCGATGTAGAGTATCGTCATTTTCGTGTGATTTTAAGGCATGAGAACAAACTTTTAGAGCGGATTTATTATCTCCTTTTTTCCTAAGTACTAGTACTAAATCATTGTGAGCTTCTTTCATATCTGGTTTGAATTTGATTGCTTTCTTCAAACATTTTTCCGCGTCATCATATTTTTGAACAAGCATCTTAGCGTAACCTTTGTTGTACCAAGCTTCAGCATCTCTAGGGTTTAATCGTAAAATCGCATTCCAGCACTTGTCAGCTTTACCGAATTTCTTTAACTTAGTCAACAAAATACCCATAGATTTCCATGTATCAATATCCTTAGGCGCTTGTTGTGTAGCTTGGTGGTAAGACCTTATTGCTTCTTCATAATCACCTAAGAGTTCACAAACTTCAGCTCTTCCCTTCAAAGCTTCAGGATGATTAGGACTCTGCTTAAGAACAGTTTCAAATGTATTTCTTGCATTGTCAGGATCGCCAAGCTCATATTGGACTTTACCAAATGCAATCCTAGCTTTAATATCTCCAGAATTATCTCTTAGAATTCCATCAAGTAAATTGTAAGCTCCATCAAGGTCACCATTATAGAGTAAATCATCAAGTGTTTTTTTCCAATTTCCGGCCATATTTATTTTTTCTCGAATGTGAAGACTCTTTCCTCTTCTCCAACCATATCTTCAGCCACGCTATAAGGTTGTTGTAGGAGGCCTTCAAGTACTCCAGCTAAGCAACCAGATGTAAAATCACAATTATTTTCTTTACCAATAATCCCTATTTCTAATAGATTTTCAACTTTAACAATAACTTTTTCAACATTAGTATCTAAAACGAATAGGTGGCCTAAACCAGCCTCAGCCCATGCTTGATTAAGTACCATATCCAAATCATCAGTGCCCATTCCAGCATAATTAACTGACAAGTTTACGCCTACAGTATGTCCACATTTGAACATTATATTTCTAGCATTATCTATTCCAAGAGATTGCAATTCAGTCCAAAGCGTGCCTAGAAATGCACTTGGCAGTACTAAGATATCTGAAGTTTGTACTCCAATGTCTGTATCGTAGAAATCGTCCATAGGGCTTCGGGCCCTTCTTACATTCCCTCGACCATACTTTCCGAAATATTTTGGAAAGCTTCCCCAACATTACGTCCATCTTTTGCAGATGTCATCATAAATGGAGCATTCAGCTTCTTAGAAACTTCAGACATTTCTTTTTCGCCGAACAATGCTTTGTCCATCAAATCACATTTGTTCGCAAGAAGGACAACAGGGATTTCACCGGTCACTTGCATCAAGGTCTTAATCCAGTCTATAGTCGACAGTAAGGTTTCGCGCCTTGTTATATCACAAACAATCATTGCACCTTCAGAACCACGATAATATGCTTGTTTCACATTTCCTAGTGTTTTTTGTCCAGCAACATCCCAAATCATTAAGGTAACATCAATGTCTGGCTTAGCTCCGCCAGATCTCAGTTGCACTTCCTTCTTTACGATCTTTGCTCCGATTGTAGTTAGGTATTTGTCATCGAAAGCGTTTATAACGAATCGACGGATTAAACTAGTCTTTCCTACAGCAGGGTCTCCTAGGACAACAATTTTCTTTGATACTTTTTTAGCAGCCATCATGGTTTCTAACCTCGAGATATGATTACAGTTGAGACTCTATATAATATTAATCAATAATTTCGAAGCTTTTGCTTGTTTTCACAAAGATGTGTGCCTCTTTGACCAACAACAATTCTCTTTATTGGTCTTCCACAATGTGGACAAGGCTCATTAGTCTTCCTAAAAACTTGCAGTTTTTTCCAGAATTCACCTTTCTTTCCTTCAGGTCCTCTGAAAGTTAAGAAAGTTGTACCTCCATAATCTATAGATTTTTTTATTACATATTTTATTGAATCATGTAGTTTAGCTATTTCTTTCTTTGATAATGTATTAGCTTTCCTTAAAGGATGTAAACTAGATCGAAATAGAATTTCATCAGCTAGATAATTGCCTATTCCAGCAATAAATCCCTGATTAAGCAATAAGGGTTTGATAGTACCACTTCTTCTTTCAATTAATTCATTGAATTTTTTTAGCGTGAACTTCGAACTTAACGGTTCAATGCCTAAGTGACTAATGATAGAATCAGGATTATCAGTAATCCATACTCTACCGAATTTTCTGTAGTCAACAAGGAACATTTTTTGTCCATTCTTAAAGTCAAATTCAACGGTAGTATACTTTGGAGTTTCATCACCAACATCAATTCTCCCTGTCATTCTTAGATGTACTATGATGTAATTTTTAGATAATATTATGATAAGATATTTTCCACGTCTATCAAACCCAATAATTTCTTGATTTTTGATTTTACTAAAATCATCTATGCAAGCTTTTGACCAAACAGATCTTCCGCCTTCTAATTTCCATCCCTTAATCATTTTATCAAGACCAGTTCGATATGAATCTACTTCAGGCAATTCAGGCATTGTAACACCAAGGCAGACAGTTTTAATCTCCTGTCCTTACAATCTTGTGCTTAGAGTGTACAATACAGCCGCACGCAAAGTTGAAGATTTTAAATCTATAGAAGAGAATAAAGTCGGTATGTATGTCTGTGGTTTGACCGTTTACAATGATATGCATTTAGGTCATGCAAGAACTTACATTGCATTTGATGTTATTCGTAGATGGCTTGAATACAGCGAGTATGATGTTAATTTTGTTCAGAATCATACTGATATCGATGATAAAATAATTAGAAGGGCAAATGAGGAAGGCGTGAAGTTTGAAGAGCTCACTAAGAAATATATTGAAAGAACTCAAGAAGATTTGGCTAAATTGCAGGTTAAACCACCTACAATAATGCCAAAAGCTACAGATTATATTAAAGAAATGATTACAATAATTAGTGATTTAATTGAAAAAGAAAATGCATATGTTACTGAACCC
>MIZB01000002.1_pt1 | contig 15965 bp, 14 predicted proteins | sample 888171 | NCBI WGS metagenome assembly MIZB01 (sample SAMN05440186, study PRJNA335308) | marine metagenome | isolation source: marine water
CGAGGCATTTTGACACTTATAGAAGATAAGATTGATAGGACCGGGGTGTAAGCACCGAGAGCTATGGTGTTGTTTGAAGTATTACTTCGGTAATGCGGATAATAACATTTCGAGGTGTTCAGCCCGTCGGTTACTAATAGTCACAACTGCTACTAATGCCGTCGGCTTCAACCGTTTGATGGGTTTGCGTATGTACCCTAATTTAGATTTTAAAAAATATAATTTAACCTGGCGGCCATGTCATTTGCCTGCCAGCTATCAAATGTAAATGAATGTGGAAAACCGTCTGTTGCCCATCCTGATTACAATTGAAAACAACTCGGTATCCTGATTCAGAGATTCCTTTATCTGACGCTATTTTTTTAGCTGCTAAAAACATCTCTCCCATTGTTTGCGTATGCTTTTCTTCAATATCATTTAGTGTTGAAATGTGCTCTTTAGGAATGATTAAAATGTGTATAGGTGCTATTGGATTTATATCGTTAAAAGCAAGTACACTATCGTTTTCATAAACAATATCGCCAGGTATTTCACGATCTACAATCTTACAGAAAAGACAATCGGTCATATTAGACCTACAAGGGCATATTATTTGAATATTTCAATCTATTTTCTTCTTCTGAAAAAAGATATTGCCAATAATGAAATTGAGACGGTTATGAATCCAAATCCTGGAACTTCATTTTCTTCATCTATTGGTGTTGTACTGTTAGATTCTGAAGTGTTATTGCTTTGGTCGTCAACTGAACCGTCCGCATTTGCGTCACTTTCAGCACAACTACCTAACCACGATAACGTACTTTCATCAAAAATCAGATTGCCTTGATATCCATCATTACAGCTGCAAATTGGAAAATCTGAGGAATTTTCTGGACAACTTCCGCCAAGCTCCTCTAAATTATAATAGAAAGTCATGTCCCAATCTGTGTAATTATTATGAGTGAAATTATTATATCTAATAGAAGGATCAGTGCATCTTTGAGGATACTGCATACCCATTCCATATTCAGAGGAAGAAGGGTTTGTTGAATTGATTGAAGTAGAAGTTCTCCAATTGCCATTAAAGTCTCCTTGGCAGTTACTGCCGAAATAATAATACAATATATCGCCGTCTTGTTTTGTATAAACATCTACATTGAATGATTGAGGAGTGTGTGCATAATACCCTGTATCGTAAGCTGCAATTCCATTTTCTCCATGATAATCAAGGTGAATAATCAATGGCTGATTACCTGCAGTGATTGATTGATTAGCGTCATTTGGATATGCGTCCGAATTGTCTCCAATACCATCACCGTCAGTATCTACTGATTCTGAAGAATCTAAAGGAAAAGCATCTAGGTTATTTTCAACGCCGTCGCCGTCAATGTCTGAATCTGAATTATCACCTATTCCATCATTATCCATGTCTGATGACTCTGTTGCATCTAAAGGAAACATATCATTTTCATCTAATACTTGATCTCCATCATCATCATCATCTACATTATTGCCCAATCCATCTGCATCAGTGTCCATCCATTCGCTACTATCTAATGGGAATACATCAAATGTATCATTTGTGCCGTCACCATCAGTATCTGCATTATTTGGGTTAGTACCTAAATCTAATTCTTCGCCGTCGTTCAAACCATCTGCGTCTGTATCTGGATCATTTGGATTTGTGCCTAAATTTTCTTCTTCTTCATCAGTCAAACCATCATTATCTGAATCCCTTTGATCTGCTGCACACCCATTTTGATCAACGTCATCATCTTCTTCAGTATCTGGACAATTATCTTGATTATTTAGAACTCCATCCATATCGCCATCCGGATTAACTCCTTCATCCTCACCATTAGGGCAATCCCAATTACCATCATTTACTTGATAAATCCATACTTCACCGTCATCTTCACAATCAAACCAGTTTATTGGATCTCCATTGTCATCGTATTGTTGCTCGTCTGCTCCCAACGGACAATCTCCATTTCCATCATTAACAAAACGGAAAGGAATAACTCTAGAATCAAATCCACATACAAAGGTTAACAATGACTCATCATACCACGCAAGTATAAATTCTTGGCAAGCTTGATTACCTAAATCTTCACAGTAATCTATCGTGTATTCAAAGCACGATGAACTGCTTGGGTCTTCACAACCTTCTCCTACATTAATCTCATTGCACGGAGAACCTTCATTATTTCCAAAGTCACATGCTGCAGGATAGTCGGCTGTTACGTTTATTGTATAGTATCCCATCTCTATGTAATCACAGTTGTCACTGCAATTATCATCGGAAAGATATTCTAGAGCTATCTCTTTGTAATTACTTCCGTCTTCTTCAACATCCGCTCTTCTGATTTCTTCATCCATTTTAGTATGAACCGTTTGAGAATCATATGAGTATTTGACTTGATAATTTCCTACATCTAAATAGTAAGCAAGAGCTAAAGCCATCGCAATTTCATTATCCTCATCAGCAACCATATCCATGTCAGAAAAATCTCCTTCACCCCACATGGTGATGTTATTGTCTCCCTGCCCGTCATTATTGTCACACTCGGTTGCAGCATCCATTTGAGAATAATCTTGGTAGTGAACATAACGGTCTGGATTAGTACTTACGATAGGAATTCCGTCTACTCTAACAACGTATGAACCTCCTGAATAAATTCTCCACTCTATACAAGTTTCTTCATCATACTCCCAATCTTCTCCATCTTCTATGATACCGTCATCGTCACCGCGAGTATCATTTCCAAGAGTTCTGGGCGTATTAATTACTGTAACATCTGATATCTCAAATCCATACTCTTCAAGAGCAGCTCTAAAATTATACATTCCACTAATGTTGGTAAACTGCATCCCAACACCGCTTTGATTGAAATAGTCTCTAGTGGCCTGATAGTAGTAAGCATAGTAGCAAATATCATACCAATCGCAAGCGCTTGGCATCATCCAATCTAATAGATGGCCCCTAACTTGGTTATTTCCTTCAGGATCTTCAACATTGAACCCAATGTTACTGCCTCCTTCATCGGTATTATTTGTATCTGGATTATCCAAATCTCCGTCTGTTATGCTAATGTAGCATGGATTGTTCCAGCTACACTCTGGATATACTTCTTGTTCTTCATCTTCTTCAGCTTCTACATTATAGGTAAAAATTGTCAAAACAAAAAGAGCTGCTAAAAAAATACTAAATAATTTTTCAAACATGTAATCTTAAAAAGAGACTAATATTTAATATTTTAAATAATTTAAATGTGCTGATATTGCTCCCATTGCAGTTCCAGTCTCAAAACCAATACTAGAACCAGTTAGTTCAAAATTATACTTAGATCTACTAATAAATGAAGTTGGAAGACCTTTAGGACCTAATCCCATTACCATGCATAATCTTCCCTTTGGTAAAGATGATTTAGAATAATCTGGATTTTCTGTAGTAGCAACCACAGTTCCAGACCAAGATTCATCAATTTCTTTTTTGAAAAATTTTACTCTATTTTTATCTATGAGCAACTTGATGTAACCGTCATTTTGAAGGCGCATTTCTTTCTTAATTTCTTTGACTAATTTTTCTGAAGATATATCTGGGAAGTTAATCAAAGCTAAATCAAGATCAAAAGAGGCGCAGAGATTTGATGCTTTAAAAATCGATTTAAAATGTGGGTGATTCCAATTGCCTCCATACGTGTTGTAAAGTGCTAAGGTATGATTTCCTGTTTCGGCTACTTCACTTAACTCTTTAACCACTTTAGATTTTTTAGAAATCTGAGTTACGCCCAAACGTTCTAATGTTAAATCTAATTTAGTTCTTAGTTTCATTTTAATTTTTGATTCTGAAAGAAGACTATGCTGTTCCTCAGATTTATCATACAATTGTCTTGCTAATTCTTTTAATTTTTTTCTATCGGCCCTAGATGTTAGTGAAATCAAAAGAAAGACTTTGTCATCAGTTGGTAAGCCTGAAATGTGTTCCTCAAATAAAATGAAATCTGATTTATTACTGCACACCCTAACAAGGTAAAGTAATGATTCTTGGTCATTAGCACTCTCAAGTGCTCTGAGAAGTGCCTTAGAATCATCGTTCTTATTCAATTTAAATAATTGTAGATGTAAGTATCCAAGTAATTTAGTTCTTGAAGTACTATCAAATTTGAGTAAAATATCAATCAGTCGAGACTCAGAGCCAAACTTGACTCCATGCCTAATAATTGCTTTTCCAGTTTCAAACTCGTAACCCTTTAATTTACTAGATATTGCTAATAGAGTGCCTAAGCAAAATTCTGGAAAATTTTTTGAATATTTTAACAAGAACTCCTTAATATCTTTATTTCTTTCATCGTCTAGTTTTTCCAATATTGTTGAATAACTTTCATACATAATATCGGTGTCTCGGATTGTTTTTAACGACTTTGAAATACTGCCTAGTAATTCAATCCTTCTCCAAGGTTGCTGTACTTTTTGTATATCTTTACTAGCTAAACTAATAGCTTCTTTGAATTGCTTGCTTTTTGGAGATAAATAAGGTATTAACAGATAAAATGAAAGGCTTCGATAATAGGAATCTGAAATTGACTTTACTTTAGGAAATAAACTTTCAGGACTTTTACCTTCTTTTAATTCTCTGCGTATCTGGCGCATTAACGATGGGGCGTGCTTTCTACTCATTATTTGATGTCAGAAACTACTGCAATACTAATTGCCCCAGTCACTTTATTACTATCATTAAAATTAGGAAAAAAATATTGTGTAACTTTAGAACTATGTTTATTCGTCTTGTATATTTTATGAGAAACTGTGGGTTGCATTGTCTTTATACTTTCAAAAGCTTTTGAATCTACGTCTGAATAATCTTCACCTAAAGCTTCTGATGTTGTTTTTCCTTGGAAAGTGTCCTCATTAAATCCGAACTTTGAAAGTGCTTTAGCTCCGTACGAATAAATGTGCCTGCCTTTCTTATCTCTAATTGATATCCCGTACTTTTCTGAATTAAAAGGAGTGTCTGTAAGAGACCATAATTTTGCTTGGCCAATAGATCTTTGTTCGACTAATCCTTGAAACTTTAGTAATTCAAGATACTTAGCTACAGTATTTCGACCTATATCTAAATCCCTAGATATTTCTGTAATTGAACTTTGCTCCGTCCTCTTTTCTAAATATTCAACAATTTTAGATTGAATTTTAGCATTAAGCTCTTTTGCCATAATTTTTCAAAGAAAACTAAGCATTAATGCTTTGTGGTAGCGCTATGCACTAATGCTGTGTTGTTGTTGCTGTGCATCAGTGCTTAGTAATGCTTTATAATTGTTTGGAGAAATTAAAGATTATGAGTCAATACGACGGGGGAATAGTTTCGCAGCTTGGACTTGGGGCTAGTTTTATATCTATTTTTGGATCATTGTACATATATTTTGTAAATGAAGACCAATCATTAGGCATATTCGTAGGATTATGGGCTCCTACTCTAATATTAATTAGTAGAGAAGTCGATAAAATGCTTGGATGGATGTCCAAATAGTTAATGAAGAAGAAACACTATCCAGGATCAAATAGATTTACTTTATGTGGCCATGAAGCCACTAGACAAGAATACGATTCCATGCTAAAAGGAATGCAGGTTAATTGCAACCGTTGTTTAATTTTGAAAAAAAATACTGAGACAAAAGTTTTGCATCCTTTAGCATAAGTTTATCGTCGAGAAATCTCACAATTATGCACTAGAAAATACTTTCCCTAATCTTAGGCACTAGGCTGAGTTCTTTATATACTAATTTGTGCACTAGAAAAATTATAGCACTACTATGGCCACTAGTACATACAAATCTGAACTCGAAGTCCCAGTTCCTGTTGACCAACTTTTCAGTTGGCACGAGAATCCTGGCGCTTTTGAAAGATTGACTCCTCCATTTGATCCTGTTAGTGTGAAGAAAAGAAATGGAGGGATAGATGGTGGTGAAGTTCACATTCAAATGAATCTAGGGCCAATACCTCTAACTTGGGTAGCTAGGCATCATGATTATATTAAGAATGAACAATTTTTTGATGAGCAGGTAAGCGGACCATTTGCTTCATGGAATCATAAGCATCTCTTTGAAAAAATTGACTCCAACTCGTCTAAAGTGACTGACGAAATAGATTACCGATTGCCTTTAGGTATATTGGGTGAAACTTTTGGAGGTGCATTTGCAAAACAAAAGATAAAACAAATGTTTGCTTACCGAAGGAATATTACCAAAAATGATCTGACTGCTCAATCAAATTATAACGGAAAAGCTCTTGACATTGCAATGACCGGAGGTTCTGGATTGATTGGCTCACAGCTCAAACCGTTCTTGACTACTGCCGGACACTCAGTAGAAAACATTGTCAGAGGCAGGCCGCAGAAAGGAGAGCTTGGATGGAACTTGGAAAATAATACAATGAGTAATCTATCTGGTAAGGATGTCGTAATTCATTTGGCTGGAGAACCAATCAGTAAGCCATTAGGTGGAATGATTCCTTTACCTTGGACTAGCTGGAAGCGTAAAGAAATTTTAGAAAGTCGAGTTAATGGAACAAAACTTATTGCTGAACATATAGCTTCATTGAATAATCCTCCGAAAGTTTTGATCTGTGCATCTGCAGTAGGATACTATGGAGATCGTGGAGAAGACTTACTTAGTGAAGATGAAGAAAGTGGAAATGATTACTTTTCACATGTAGTTAGTGAATGGGAAAAAGCTGCCCAACCAGCTATTGATGCTGGCGTTCGTGTAGTTTTCCTAAGAATTGCTCCTGTTATGTCTCCATTGGGTGGAGCATTGCAGGTACTAGGAAATGCTGCCAAATTAGGATCAAGTCCACCTGTAGCTGGAGGCAAACAATGGTGGTCGTGGGTCTCAGTAGATGATGTTGTAGACGTAATCTATCATTCTATTATCAACGATAAATTATCTGGGCCAGTCAACGTAGCCTCTCCAAATCCAGTCAGACAAGGTGAGTGGGCTTCAACGCTCGCAAAAGTAATTTGGGGAAGATTTGGAAAGCTAACAGGAATAATTCCAATTCCTGGATTTGCTTTGAAAACTGTCTTAGGAGAGTTTGGCGATGTTTTAGCGTTATCAAGCATCAAAGTAGATTCTTCGAAATTAATAGATTCAGGGTATAAATTTAGATTCGAAAATTTAGAAGATTGCTTCAGACATTTACTAGGTAAAAGAACTGCGGAGGAATTACAATGAAAGACATTGTAGTTATTGGTGCAGGATATGGTGGTTTAGTTGCTTCAGCTTTGCTGGCCAAAGAAGGGCATAATGTTACAGTAATAGAAAAGAATGAGCAACCTGGTGGAAAAGCTAGCTTACTTAAAAAGGATGGATTCCAGTTTGACATGGGGCCTTCGTGGTACATGTGGCCTCAAGCATTTGAAAAATTTTTTGAGGAATTTGGAGAAGATGCTTCAGACTATTTAGAACTGAAACAACTTGACCCTTCATACCGAGTATTTTTTGATGATGGTGAAATTATTGATATTTCAAGCGATATAGAAAAAAACTATGCTATTTTTGATAAGTTAGAGGAAAATGGTGCTGAAAAACTCCGCCAGTATCTAGAAGTTTGCAAGAAGCAGTATGATATTGCAATGGATGGATTTGTTTATCGTACTTACAATTCAATATTTGATTTTTTCACCCCAAGTATGGTCGCTAACGGACTAAGACTGAAAGCTTTTTCAAATTATCACAAAGGAGTCAAAAAATATTTTAAAAATCATAAAGCTCAAAAATTACTTGAATGGATTACTGTATTCTTAGGGGGCGATCCAAGGAATGTACCTGGTATGTATTGTATGATGTCTTATTTAGATCATCATCATGGAATTTATTATCCTAAAGGCGGAATGAATGGGCTTGCTCAAAAAATCTACGAGATTGCTTTGGAAAATGGAGTTAAATTCAAATTTAATGAAGCTGTAACCAAGATTAATGTTGAAGGAAAATTAGCAAATAATGTTGTAACTGAAAATAGGGAGTACCTTGCTGATTTGGTAGTAAACAATGCTGACTACCACCATGGTGAAACTCAATTGTTAGAAGAAAAGAATCAAACTTACAAGTCAAGTTACTGGAACAAAAAAACTATGGCCATTTCTATGCATTTAGCTTACATAGGTGTGAATCGTAAAATTGATAGTCTTACACATCATAATTATTTTTTCAACGAAGACTGGAATAACCATTTTGATCAAATTTTTAAAACACCTCAATGGCCAGATAATCCTAACTTTTACGTTTGTTGCCCCTCTCGAATAGACGACAATGTTGCCCCTGAAGGAATGGAAAATCTATTCTTTTTAGTTCCGGTTGCATCTGATTTAGAAGACTCTGATAGTATTCGAGAATCTTATTTTGATAAAATCCTAGATAAATTTGAAAATTGGACAGGTGAAAAAATTAAAAATGATATTGTTGTAAAATCACTATTCACTCATCGTGATTTCAAAAGCAGATATAATGCTTACAAAGGAACTGGTTTAGGAATGGCCCATACTTTATGGCAAACTGCAGTATTCAGGCCTAAACACAAAAGCTCTAAAGTTAAAAATCTATATTATACAGGACAATATAATCATCCTGGCGTTGGAGTTCCAACCACTGTTATTTCTTCCCAAATTTTAGTTAATGAAATGAAAAAGGAGGGGGTGTTAGCATAGTATACGTAAGAACAAAAAATATAAAAGGCAAAAAATACGCTTATCTTGTTGAAAGCAAATGGGATAGCGAAAAGAAAACATCAAAACAAAAAGTTATTGAATATCTGGGTTCTGTAGAGAACTTAACAATAGATGATGTACCAAAAGAATATCATTCTGGCTCAGTCAGGAAATTCTTCGTTAAAAATCAAACAAAATTGGATGATAAAGTAGTTGAAAGGCAAAAAGAATTGGAAGTCTTACTTGCTAGGTGCCTACAAACTGGTGACGAAGAAATGTCTTTTGAAAAGGCTGATGAACTAATAGAATTGATTGGTTTACAACGGTTTTATGTCGATTCTGTAACTGGAGTAATGAGAGAAACTGGGAAGCTGTGGGTTGACGGAGAAATTGGAATTGCTCAAGAACACATGATTACTAACATTATGAGAAAAATAATTCAACAATATAATGCCAAAATCGAGATGAAGGGCCTGGTTGAAGGTTTGGCTGTAATCTGTAATCCTGAGGGAGATGATCACAGTATGTCCAATTTAGTTCTAGAAGGTCTCCTGAAAACTAGAAAATACCGAGTGACTAACATAGGCGGTGCATGGTACATGGGAGATAAAAGAGCCGTAACAAACAAAGCTATTATCGATTTTGTAACTCATGCCCGACCAGACATTGTTTTTATTTCAGTGACTATTGCAAGATACCTGTTTAATGCGAAAATGATTGCTAGAGAATTAGTTAAGGAATTGCCTAATACTAAAATTTATCTAGGTGGATTAGGCACAAGAGGCATAGTAGATGGTGAATTGCAAGAGGGTATACATCTAGCCAATAAAGATACCTTGAGGACATTGAATAAATTATGAAATCTAAATTAGGCACTAAGTTGACTCCTTTAAATACCTACAAAGCCGAAGTAGACTCTAGTATGGCTAAAAACGTGTATTCATCAGAGACTTATGGAAACCGAACTTCCACCACAAATCCTGATGAAATATTCAGAAAAGGTAGTACAACTTACTACTACAGTACAAAACTGTTTCCTGCAAAAATAAGGAAAGAAGTAACTCAATTGTACAATTTTGTCAGAATAGCCGATGACTATGTAGATTCTGTACCGCAAGATACTAAGGGCTTCATGAAATTCAAAGAAGAGTACTACCGCGTACTTTCAGGAGAGTCTTCTGATAATGAAGTTATAACTGATTTTGTTAAGCTATCACAAAAAAGAAAATTCGATACTAAGTGGGTTGATGCTTTCCTATTCTCAATGGAGATGGACACTAGAAAATCTACTTACAAAAACTTAGATGAATTGAACACTTACCTCTACGGATCTGCTGAAGTTATTGGTTTAATGATGAATAAAGTAATGAATGTAAACCAAAACGCAGACGATTCGGCAAGATACTTGGGAAAAGCAATGCAATTTATAAATTTCATAAGAGACATAGATGAAGATTTAGATTTGAAAAGAACTTATTTCCCTGTAGAAGACCTAGACTCATTTGGTTTATCTGGTCTAACTAGAGGGGAAGCTAGAAGAAAGCCAAAGCAATTCAAAGCTTTTGTAAGATCTCAAATTCAACTTTATTTTAAATGGCAAAAGCGTGCTGAATTAGGATTTAAATTTATACCTAAAAATATGAGAATTGCTGTTAAAACAGCTTCCGATATGTACCTTTGGACAGCAAAAGAAATTTACAAGAATCCGTTTATTGTTTATGACTTGAAAATTAAGCCAAGCTGGACTAAAGTTTTGCTTAACGGTTTAAGAAATACTTTCCAAGCTTATAATCCTTTAAATCGAAGCAATATTTCTGGTTCCTCAACTAAAGAAACATCTGCTCTTTGATTCTCAGTAAACTATAAAAAATAGGATAAGAATACTAAACCATGATAAGTGTAACCGATATTGCTGCTGAGAAACTTTCAAAAGCTCAGGAAGGGCAAGACATGACTGGTAAAATGCTCCGCATAGGTGTGTTCTCTGCCGGTTGCAGTGGCGGTTATCAATACGCTTTAGGATTTGATGCGCGAAGCGATACTGATTCTGTATTCGAATCAAATGGTTTAGAAGTGATTGTTAAAACTGAAGATGTTGAAAAAGTCAGTGGAACTGAAATTGATTACATCGTAAGCGAAATGGGTGAAGGTTTTAGAGTGAATAATCCTAATCCTGCACCTGAAGGTGTTAAAGGCCAGTGTAATTGTGGCTCAGACAATCCCTGCTAGTTAAATGAAACGAAATACGCTATCTGAGCAGGTCTTTTCCGTAGTTGTTGGTTTAATATTTGTATCTAGTTCATACCTTCTAATCATTCAGGAATCAATCGATGAAGAATATGATATGAGAGTCCCTGTTTGGGCTAGAAGTCAGCTAGACTATGATACTTCACAGCCTTATAGTTTTGTTCTGAATCAAGGAACTTATCAACTATTGGAAACTGATAATGAATTTGATTCTGTTCATGTTATGATTCCTTATAATCTTCCTTTAAGCGAAGGTGGGGCTGCTGCTACTTGCCAATTTGGCGGCGAGTGTCCGCAAATTAGTTTGGCCTATTGGAGACCAAAAGTACCTTCAGGGATGAAAGTACCAGTGATAGCTGAATTCGGACCTTACTTTGGAGAAACCTCAGCCTCGACACCAGATGTTTCCCAACCCGGTAGTTGGTTGGGTGTAAGTGTTATCCAAAACCTTCTACCTCATGGATTTGCTTTTGCACAAGTTTCTGTAACGGGTACTGGAAGCTCTAATCATTGTATGGATCTGATGGGGTTTGCTGAACAAGAGGGAATCAATGCTGCCGTTGAATGGCTAGCAACACAAGAATGGTCAAATGGAAATGTAGGAATGATTGGAAAGTCCTATGACGGTTCTACTCCATGGCAAGCTGCAATGTATGGAAATGAATATCTAAAAACTATAGTCCCTATTTCAGGACTTATTGGAGTGAGAGAACTAATGTGGAAGAATGGATCTTCTGAAGCTCGCGCACCTTTCATGCATAACGTTGTTTACGGCTCTTATGGCTACGAAGCTGACAAAGAAGAACAAAATTTACAAAATGCATGTCCAGACTACTTGGCTTCTAGTTTGTACGGAGGTGAAGCTTACGTATTCGGAGGAAGTGAAGTCAGTGGATATTGGGATGAAAGATACTTCCTTGACCGTGTTTTAGAAAACTATAGAGGCTCTGTCTATATTGTACAAGGATTTCATGATTGGAATGTAGATCCTCACATGGCAGTTCCTGTAATTAATACATTATTAGACACAGGGATTGAAGCAAAGGTTTTGATGGGGCAATGGGATCATGATTATCCTGATAGGCCTGACTATCAAAAACAACGATCTGATCCTGGGAGGGGATCTGAAGCTTACCCTCAAATGGTTCGATTCGATTGGATGCAAGATTTACTAGAATGGTTTACGTATTATTTACAGGAAAAAGGGCCTAAGCCAAGTCTATACTTGGAAATACAAAATAACCGTGGTGAATGGCGAGTTGAAGAAAGATATCCTGCTAAAGACTCTCATATTATTGAAATGCCTTTAGGTGGAAATAATCTTAGCTTGGTTGCAGAAAGTGCGTTAGGTACAAGTGTTTATCCAGGAATGGAAGCCACTGACGATCAAGTAGTCTTTGAAACCAACGTATTTAGTTCCGATTTTAGATTTGGCGGATTGCCTCAGTTACACCTTGATGTTACTCCAGCTGGTCCTGGAGGATCAATTTACGCACTAATGGAAGATTGTTCTGCTGAAAATGAATGTATTCATATTGGTCACGCTATTATGGACTTAAGATATCACGAAGGCGGTACTGAATATCAAAATGTGATTCCTGGTGTAGAAATCAGGGCCAAAATGGAGTTTTTCGCTATGGATGTTTTAGTTCCTGAAGGGCATAAAATTCGCCTTTCTCTAAGAGATATTGGAGAAGATTATCTTCCTCCAAGTACGGAAGCTGCTGTTGATATTGACATTAGTGGTAACAGTGTGCTCAGAATTCATGAAATAAATACGGACGAAAAAATATTTTTTGAGCCTCCTGTATGCATGCATGAAGATTGTTTATCTGAATAAACAAACTATATATCCTAGGAATAATAGTATACAATAATGCGTAGAAACTTGTCTAAGAACAAAATGCTAAACATTTCTGTAATTGCATTGTTTTTAGCGGTATCTTTCGCGGGATGTCTAGAGAATGATGATGAGGATATTATTTCTCCAAATGACGTTGTAGTCAACCCAGTTACTCTAGTTGCAGGAGAATTCCAACCTTTGGTGATTTCTGCAAAGCGTGATGTTTCTGTTTTCATTCCTCATATGGTAGTTGATCCAGCTTCAAATTACCTTCAAAATGGAACTATTCTAGATATGCGAACGGGGGAAACAAAGCAACTCACAATTCTTGCCCCTCCTAGAATAGATACTGCATTTATCTTTCTGTCTAATTATGGAACCGAAGTGTGGTCAATTAGAAATCCAAGTGAAAGCTGGAAGGACTGGGTGGAGAGAGGTGGAATTAATCAAGAAGGCCTGGCTGTATCAAGAGTTGAACCCGAAGAATACGCCTCATTTTATACTTTAAACTCAACTGAAGAAAAAGCAGGCAAAAGTGTTCCTATCAAGATTGATCTGAGACGTGAAGTCTCTGCTGCTTATACCGTAGACGAAGGAAGTCTATTTTCAAGAGGGTTTGTTGATGGACGAACTGTGTTCAACAGTATAGCTCGTATTTCTGATGAAACTCCAGATATTTTAGACCCTGCCGATGGAGCTGTTGGATATTTAGATAGGTGGGCAGGACAAGGGAACTTAGCTTACGAAGATGCTGCTCAATTTTTGATTGCCGAGATGACTTCATATGGGCTCAGAGTAGAGGTTCAGAGATTTGCAATAGAAGACGTACTAGGAAATGTTAATCCAGAAGCTTACAATGTATGTGGATTCCGAGATGGTACATTATATCCAAATGAATGGTTAGTATTTGGAGCTCATTTTGATATTGCTCCTCCAATAAATGGAGGGCTAGTGGATCCTCACATAACGGGATCTAGAACCTATGGAACTCGAGTTGGAGCTTATGATAACACTGCAGGAACATCAATGGTTCTTGCTGCAGGAGAGGCAATGGCAGGCATGCCATATGATACTCGAAGGACGATGGTCTATTGCTTGTGGTCTGGTGAAGAAGGTGGATTACGTGGTAGTGATTACTGGACAGATACGCTAGCCGATAGATACCCTGATGTGACTGTTATGAATTATATTAATTTGGATATGGCAGGTGTTAACTGGCCAGGGGGTGGCGGAGCCCCTTGTGGCGGTGAACATGGAGGTGGTGATGGAGATTGCGATCCAGATCCGCAGCCTGATACTGATGGGTATCCTAAAGATAGTGAAGTATGGCCAATGAGAATTTACATTGGCCCTTCTCTAAATTACAATAAACTTGATCAGCCTGATCTTGTATATCTCAGCCAGTGGATTGGTTCCGATGCAATAAATGTTTCAATGCAGCAAGACATCCTAGTTGGAGCTGACAATAACTCAGAAGATACATGGAAGTATGATGTTTGGGTTGAGCAAGATAGGCCTGAGATAATAATTTACGAGGATACTACTGCCAGAAGCGACCATGCTTCATTTCAAAATAATCTAGATACTATAACTCTTGGATTTGGTGGATTAGTCGACGGTTATTGGTGTTACCACCAAACATGTGATACCGTACAAGAAATGATAGACTGGATGGATAATGAGGCTAGAGGATATGGAAATAATGCTACAGGGCTAAACAATCTAGTTAACGCGTTAGACATGATTACTTGGTGGGCGACCTACAGCTTTTTCCATATGGATCAAAAGCCTATCTTGAATTCTTTGGATGATTAGGATGGATTTTGTTAAATGAATCCATACATCGCACTAACTAGACCCGGAAACGTTGTTCTAACTGCTATAGCAGTAGTTGCCGGATCTTTTATTGCAGCTGGGAACAATATTGTAGATTTTCAAGTAGAAATATTAATTGCATCAATTTCAGCAATGATGCTCGTTGGTGGAGGTAATGCCCTAAATGATTATAATGATCGAGAATCTGATAAAGAAAATCACCCAAATAGACCTATTCCTGCAGGATTGATCAGTGCTGAAGATACTCTGCTTTACTCACAAATCCTATTGGCTGGAGGATTATTGGTTGTTCTTTTTGGATTAGCTAATAAGCTACCATTTATCATAGCACTCATAGGAACTATAACGCTAATTTCATATGAAAATAGGCTGAAAGCCCTAGGTATGTCTGGAAATATTGCTGTTGGATTTATGTCAGGCGCAGTTTTCCTTTTTGCTGGAATGGTTGTTAATGATCCTGGTCCAACTTTATGGATGTTTGGACTTGCTTTTTTCGCAACAATTTCTCGTGAGATAATTAAAGACATCCAAGATCTCGAAGGCGATAAGGATAGATTTACTCTACCTGCGAGAATAGGAATTTCAAATTCTTTAATCGTAGCCGGCGCTATTTTGATCACTGCAGTTGCACTAAGTTATACTGCCGCTCCTCAATTTGGTGGAATGGCCTTGAATGCTTATTTGATTGGAATCTCTGCAGCCAATATAATGATGTTAATTGGTTTTCAAAATGCCAGAAATGAAAATTATTTTTCAGGACAAAAGAGCATAAAACAAGGAATGGGAATTGCGATGCTAGCATTTATCGCTTCTGCAGGCCTTTAGATATATTAATATATGTACATTTATACATGTATTTATGGACGCAGTTATTTTCAAAGCCTTAGGAAATATTACGAGATTGAAAATAATTGAAATGCTGATGATTAAAGAGCATAACGTTTCCGACCTGACTAAAATATCTAAAAAGGATCAAACTACCGTATCAAGACATCTTGCAAGCTTGAAAGAAGCAAAGATAATCTCTCAAAAAAGAATTGGAAGAAATAAAATTTATGCTATTAAAGATTCAAAGATGAAAGCTTGGTTGAATATGGCCATCCAAAACAATAATAAACCTGAGGAAAACACTCCACTTAGAGATAAAATAAAGGACTTTTTAACTAATCAAGAGAAATAAATATGAACGATGAGGAGAAAGAAATTCTAGATGAGAAACTTGTTCGATTGAGACAACTGAGTAAAAATCTAGATGAAAGCTTTACAATCCCTGGAACCAAAATTAAGTTTGGAATGGATGCATTACTTGGACTAGTGCCTGGAGGTGGAGACATAGTAAGTGGAGTCTTTTCATTA
>MIZB01000102.1_pt1 | contig 15953 bp, 13 predicted proteins | sample 888171 | NCBI WGS metagenome assembly MIZB01 (sample SAMN05440186, study PRJNA335308) | marine metagenome | isolation source: marine water
TGTGGAACTAACCATTTCTCATCTACTGAATAACGAGCAAAGCCCCCTCCAATATGGTCAAAAATACCTCCTTCGTACATTGAATCTAGAGTTTTAATCGCGGGATTAAGTGAATCTTTATCATTGTTAAATAAATAATCATATAGCAAGTGAGTAATAGCTCCAGAATTAGGAAATTTAGGGGCCGGTCCGAAACCCCCCCATGAATTATCATGAGAAGCCTTCCAATGGTTTAGAGCTTTATCTGTAATCTCATTATCTATTACTGTGGTTTGATTAATACTAGAATTGAGATGCTGAACAATTGCATCGGCTTGAGATAACAAGTCTGTATTTTTTTCTTTCCATAACTCTGAAATTCGTAACAGTAACGTTGGAAAACCAGGACGCCCATATGCATCTTCCGGAGGAAAGTAGGTACCGGCAAAGAATGGCTTCAAATCCGGAGTGAGAAATACAGTCATTGGCCAACCTCCTTGGCCTTTATTCATAGCCTGTGTAGCTGCCATATAACTTTCATCAATATCTGGCCTTTCCTCACGATCTACCTTTATATTAATAAAATTAGAATTCATAATATTTGCAGTAGTCTCATTTTCAAAAGACTCTCTTTCCATAACATGGCACCAGTGACAAGCTGAATATCCTATACTCAATAAAATCGGGATATTTTTTTTCTTCGAAAAATCTAAAGCTTCTTGAGACCAAGGATACCAGTCAACTGGATTGTGGCTATGCTGTAACAGATATGGACTTGTTGATTCAATTAGCCGGTTAGTGTGATTAATCAAATTAACACCTACTCTTACTCATAACTTCTTTAAACTAATACGTGGATTTTCCGTTTTATCCAGATAACTAGAAATTGTCTTTTTTTGCTCTTCAGACCAACGTTCGGATTTAAGCATAGATTTTAATTTATAAGGTGACATTTCTTGTAAATCATCCCATAATTCTAATTCTTTGAGACTTGATTCTAATTCATAACGTTTTAAATCTTTTTTACCGGGTATTTTAACCGATTCAGTAGTACTAAAACTTGCCTTATAGTCTTTACCAAATACAGTTGTGTGGCCAGATTCCTTTGAATAATTTAATAATTTAGATTCTAAGGTTTCCACCATTGCATCCATATCTAAAGCCAAATTCTTCTTCTTTTCTTTTAGTTCAATTAATTTATCTACTGTTTCAGCCGCTTGAACTGCTGAAATAGTAGTTGTACTCAGAGTTGGCATCTCTTTTTGAGATGCATATTGATGGGAGTATTCAGGGCATTGAGCTTTGTATTCACACCAATTACACAAAATGCTTGTTTTTGTTGGGAACTCTTTACGTTCAGTAGCAGCTTCTATAACATTAATTAAAGAAACTGTAGAAGAGATCATGCTATCTAATTGCTTTTCATCACGAGTTGAACGAACCTCTTCGTCAAATCTAACATAATGCCAAATTAAATCTATCTTTTTTACTTCAGGATATCTTTGGTGAACTGCTAATGCATAGAGACCTAATTGTCTATCTTTATCTGCTTTATTTTGAGGCGGCACTCTGTTTGATGTCTTGTAATCGTGAACTGCAAAGTGACCATCACCGATTTTATCTAATCTATCAATATATCCTTGCATTTTCTTATTCTCAGGCAACTCAATCATCATCCTTTCTTCGAGTCCAATAGTTATGGCTTGATCAAATGGATGATATCTATCATAATACATTTCTAAACAAGTTTGCCCAGTTTCTTTGAAATTATCTGCAGTTAAATCTTTCTTTATTACTCTTATTGTCTCATCCCAATTTTCATTCCAAAGTTTCTCATATTTCTCTAATAAAGTTGCTTTGGTAATTATATTAGAATCTTGAGCAAGCTTGTATAGCCATTCTAAAGAATCATGGACCATACTGCCCATGAATGATTCGATCGAATTTCCTAAAATTGGTTTTATCTTATTAACATAACGCAATTTATACTGAAAAGGGCAATTTTCATAAGTTCCTAAACGACTATGAGAGTACAGAGGCATTGATAATCGTGATATACGCATTGATACTTAAACATATAGAGCCCAAAGAAATATTAAAACCTAATTTGGTAGATAGTTATGACTTTAACAACGCTTGAAGATTATGTTAAAAGAGAAATTTTCAAAACCGACAAAGAACTGTTCGACTTTTGCCCAGCATGTGATGAAACGGGAAATACTATTGAAGCTCTAATGAAAGGTTTGTTTCAAGAAGCCAAAAAATTGCAAAAAGAAAGAGATGACATATTAAGAATAAATCGCTCAATTGCTAAAAGTATAGGTGAGTTAAAGGAAGTTGTGAATAATATTGGAAGCCTAGTCTAGGCATTAGACACTTTCTTTATTATACCTCATTCAAGAGATGAATATGGCAAAAATAGTTGACCTTGTCAATGTAAAAAAATCTTATGGAGACACTCCGGTACTAACAAGCATCAATTTTTCTATTGAAAAAGGCCAATTAGTGGTACTTCTTGGACCTTCAGGAAGTGGAAAAACAACTTTATTGAATATTATTGCTGGTATAGATAGTGCAGATGATGGAGAAGTTCGTATTTCCAATAATGAATTAACCAAAATGAATGATTTGGAATTGACAGAATATCGAAGAGATACAGTCGGATATGTTTTTCAATTCTATAATCTATTACCTAATTTAACAGTTTTAGAAAATGCAGCCCTAGGTTTGGAATTGAAGGGGGAAAACATAGATCATGCTAAAATTATTTTAAAAAAAATAGGTCTTGGAGACAAATCTGAAAGATTCCCTGCACAACTATCGGGAGGGGAGCAACAAAGAGTTGCGATAGCTCGTGCAATGGCAAAGAATCCAATGCTGATAGTTGCGGATGAGCCTACGGGAAATTTAGACAAAAATAATTCAGAATCTGTCAGAAAACTTTTTAAGAATATTTCAAAAGAAGCTACCATTATCATAGCTACTCATGACAATGATTACTTAGAAATTGCTGATAAAGCATATGAACTGGATGAAGGGAAATTAGAAGAGATTAAATGAATATTATATTTAATAAATTCAAAAGAGACCTATACTCCGAATTACCTAAAATTGCGGTTTCTATTTTAATAATTTCAATGGGTATTGGAGGATTTATTACTTTTTTTCAAGTGTCTGATAATATCAGAAATACTGTTGATTCACAATATGATGAATTAAATTTGGGGGATGCCTGGATAAACTTACAACCAATACCAATTCCGACTCCTGAAGATTTGATTGAGTATAGCCGTAATCCTGAAGTGGAAGGAATTGATGAAGTTATTTCTCAAATCGAAGTTATGCAGCCGAGGTTACACCTATATGGAAAATCTGAGGGGGAGAATGGTCAGATTATTATTGAAATTTTGGGATTACCTCAAGAACAACGAATAAATAAATTAAGAGTTATAGAGGGTGAGGGGTTAACTGCAGATGCAAAAGAAGGAAACGTTCCGGTAGTAATTGAATCTCGATTTGAAAAATATCACGGATATGGTTTGGGCGATACATTCAATCTAACTATTGTAAAAATTAATCAAGATACTATTGAATTCGAAACAATTAATGTTACTGCTGAAGTAGTCGGAGTCGCAGTATCTGCAGAATATTTCATAATAACTGGTAATCAAGGAGTATTTGTTCCCCGACAATCTACTATTGGAGTTATGTTCATTGATTTAATAACTCTTCAAAATGTAACTGGTTTTGATGGTATGATAAATCAAGTGAGTATTGTTTCGGATAATAGTGTGGACGAACTCTTTGATGAAACTCCATTAGAAAATGTAATAATTTCATCATATTCTAAAGAAAATATGGAATCTTATATGATTCTGAATAATGATCAAAAAGGAGTAAAACAAGTAACTCCAAAATTGGCTGGAATATGGCTGATTATTGCTGGATGTACAATCTCTCTAAACTTATACCGAATTATTCAATCGCAAAAAAAACAAATTGGAGTAATGCGAGCCACTGGGATGAATTCTAGTGAAATTATGCAATTCTATACTTGGTATGGTATTTTCATTGGAATTATAGGAGCAATTGGAGGCATTATTGCTGGTTTAGGTATATCTTTGTATATTACTTACCAATATTCAATTGCTACTGAAATTCCAGGTATTGTATACGGATTGTCTCCAACATTAGTTTTACTGGGTATTTTTCTTAGTATGTTTTCAAGCTTAATATTCATAGTTTTACCAGTAAGAAGAGCTGCTAAACTTGCAATTACTGAAGCTATGTCTCCAGATATTCCAAGTTTTACTAAATCAAGAATAACTAAACTAAGCTCAAAATTATCTTTATCATTGAGATTAGCCTTTAGAAATTTTTCAAGAAATAGAACAAGAACAGTCTTAACAACAATTGGATTATCTTTAGCATTGGTAACTCCATTCGCATTAGGCGTCATTCTTTCAAGTACTGAAAATGCTGTGGAGTCTAGCTTCGATTTACCTGGATGGGATGGAACTGCAGTTTTCGATTCCTTTCAAGAGCAAAACGTAACTATTGAAAATTTGGAAAATCGTGATTATATTGTTAGTGCAAGTCCCGTTATTTCATGGGAAATTAATGCATTTGGTGAGAGAATTGTTGTTCTTGGATCTGATTATGGGGAAGTTTTTAGCTTACCAACGCAAAATGAATTTACTGAATTTAAACATAATAATCAAATTATCGTTGATTCTCTATTTGCAAGCAGAAATAATTTAGAATTAAATGATACTTTTGAAGCTTCATTATTAGGTCAAAAGAAAAATCTGACGGTAGGAGCCATACACACGCAAATTTTAGGTGGAGCTTTCATGAGTCTAGAGGGCGTGCAAATTTGGCTTCATGAATGGGAGAAGAATATCAAAGATCTAGCTATAAATTCGTCAATACTAAATGAAACTGAAATCAATAAACTACCCGAACTACCTGATAAACCGATTAGTGGAATTTATCTAACTGGTGATGCATCAAAATTAAACCAGGAATCGCCAGACTACATGGTTGCAGTAATTGTAAAAGAAGATCTCAAAGGTCAAGTTGATCAATTAATGGCTTTATTCACTTTCTTCATTAATTTGTACTATGTATTAGCGTCTGTTATGGCTTTTCTTATTATTGCTAATACAGCCACAATTAATATGCTAGAAAGAGAAAGAGAAATGGCCACATTAAAAACACTTGGAACCAGCGATGTTATTCTAAGTAAGGCCACATCAATTGAAAATTTTGTCATGGGTACAATTGCAGGCATATCTGGTATCGTAATAGGATATCCTATTGCCATCTGGCTACTAAGGACATTTACATACGAAATATACTATGTCCCTACCTATTTTCCAATTTATTTACCAGTTATGATGATTATATCGGTTATTTTACTCAGCATACTCGCAACAGTTCCTTCTTGGTTAAGATTAAGAAAAATGAATTTAGGAAATTTAGTAAGATCTATAGAAAGATAAAAAGTTTCTTATACTGAACATAAAGGACCTAAAATATGTTATTAGAGAATATTGCTGAAAATGTAAATAAAAATCCAAAAACAACAGTTGGAGTTGTGCTTTTTATTACTTTTTTAATGATAGCACAGTTAGCATTGAATCCTCAAGACGGGACAATAAGTCAATCTAGTTTTCTACCTGATAATGAGGTCATTAGCGCTCTAAATGATATCGGAGACAAGTTCTCGACTGAATATCCTGTTGATACGTTAATTTACGGCAATGATGAAGATGTACTAACATCTAAAGTATTTGTTGAAATTATAGAAATAGAAATTGCATTTGCTGGAAATAGCTTAATTGCAAATAATTCTATGAATCCTCAAAACCCAAGCAACGACATGGTATCTCTGCCAAACTATTTGGCTCCTTTTGTTGAAGGCGATGCTTCAGATTTATCTGCATTAAAAAATATTTACTCTAACAAGACTGACCGTGAGATTAAAGATGCATTTAATTCAGCTACACAAAACCCTTTGCTAGCTGGAGCTGTAATCAATATTTTAGGAGAATATGACGGGGATGAGTCTGCAAAAGCCACTAAGATTACTGTAAATTTTGATAACAGTAATAGAGAAGGTGAAACAACTGGTGATGCTTTTGATCGAATGGTAAGTGTTGAATTAGAAATGAATGATATTGTAAATAAAATGAAATTTCAAGATATCGAACCTCATGCCCTAGGTCAAGCTGTACTTGATAATGAGATAAATGATGCATCTAATGAAAGTACGGGCCAACTCCTAATCCTTGTAGTTGTTCTTGTGATTGGAGTGTTATTTGCTACTTTCCGTTCTCCTTTGGATGTTACTCTAACGATGGTCGCCTTGCTATTAGCTATAATTTGGTCTAATGGTTTCGCAAGCTTTTTAGATTTTGAGCCTAGTTTCTTTGCTATAATTGTCCCAATTTTACTAGTTGGTCTTGGTGTTGATTATGGAATACATCTCATAATGAGATATCGTGAAGATTTGATTGAAGATTGGGACATTAAAAAAGCTAGTTCGTCCTCAATAATGTATGTTGGTTCTGCACTACTTTTAGCTACTACTACTACAATGGTTGGCTTCTTATCTAATGTTACTTCAGATATTACGCCAATAAGAGAGTTTGGAATTCAAGTTGCTTTAGGTGTTTTGTCTGCTTTTGTAATATTTGTTACCTTTATTCCTGCTTGTAGAGTATTAGTGGATACATTGTACCAAAATAAAGGAATTAAACCTCTTTCTGAAAAGAATATTAAATTAATGAAAGAAAAGAAAGGGGAAAACATTGAAGATACAAATTCATCACTAAACTATTTTATGGATATTGGAGCCAAAGTTTCTTTGAAAAGTCCCGAAAAAGTTCTGGCTGTAGTCGCCGTTATAACTTTACTTGCTGGAGTTACTGCAACAGGAATATCTACTGAATTTGATTTTAATGACTTCTTACCTGAAGAAGTAGAAATAACTCAACACTTTCATTATTTACAAGATGAGTTCAGTACATCCAACGAATTCTCATTTATTTACATTAGTGGTAGTGTAGCAACCTTTGATGTATTCAATGAAATGAATAATACTCAATATGAACTTGCTGATGGAGATAAATGGGTTAATACGGATCAATCAGCTATGTTCTCTCCAATTAATGGAATGCGTGACTTAGCAAATGACAATTCTGAAATAAATCCGTTTGATTTCTATGATAGTACGTTTGAAGAATTATTTAACTCAAGAGATGAAAATGGAGATTTAGTTCCAGATACAGATGAAGATGTTAGATACTTATTAGATTGGATTATGATTGGCGAAGGTAAAACTATTCCAAATATGGTTTCAAATTTTATCTATTATGATGAAGAAGAAGATGACTACACTGTAGCTTATATTTTAGTTAATACTAAATCTAAAAATGCATACTTTGAAGAAGTTGTTAATGAGTTAGTGAAAGACACTATGTCTCTTGAAAATCTTGAAAAAGAAGGAAAAGTTGATTCTGTAGTTGTGACTGGTCCACCTGCTATCTTTGACGTTGTAATAAAAACAATTAATGAAACAATGATTGGATCTATCGCATACACAATATTACTTTCATTTATTATTCTTACAGCTGTATTCTGGTACACTGACGGTCAGCCTTTACTTGGGATCATATCTATGCTTCCAGTTCTACTAGTATTAGTATGGATTCTAGGAACAATGGTTACAATTGGATATACACTAAATGTTATGACTATCTTAATCGGTGCATTGACTGTCGGATTAGGTGTAACATACGCTATCCATATTTCACACAGATTTATTGAAGAAATGGAACATCATCATTCACTAGATAAGGCCATCAATAACACCGTCAAAAATACCGGCTCAGCCCTCTTTGGAGCTGCAATGACAACTGTTTTAGGATTTGGAGTTTTGTTCTTTGCAATTTTACCTCCTATGAAGCAATTTGGAACTATGACTGCTTTGACCATTTTGTATTCCTTCCTCTCAAGTGTTTGGGTTTTGCCAAGTATGCTAGTTATCTGGGCTAGAAGTTCAGGACTCGCTAAGAATTTAAATGAACTTGAAAATAAGATACCTGAGGCGAAAGAACAATCTAAAGCTGAGGAAAATGAAGAAGATGTTGAAGATACTAAAGAAGATGAAACTGAAGCTAAGGAAACCGAAGAAAATGGTGAAGAGCCTGAAGATATAAAAAACGATATCGCTACCCATAAGGCCGATGAAGATTAAATTATAATTTAGCTATTAGGTCTTTGACGAGAGATTCACAAGATGCTAAGTCTGACTCTTGAGTAGATCTTATTACTATTGTAGCACCATAAAGACCATCCCGAGAAAAAGGATAACTGCCTACCGATACATTCTTAAATTTATTTTGTATTAATGCTAAATCCTCCGCGAAAAAACTTTCTCCAACCATTATATCTAAAGATTTTGAATGGACAACATCACCTTTCTCAAGATAATCATACATTCCTTCGAGCATGCCTTGCATGATTTTTGGAATACCTGCCATAACAAAAACATTGCCTATCTTGTACCCTGGTGCTTTAGTTGCTGGACTGTAAATCAATTCACCACCTTCTGGAATCTTAAGCATTTTTAGTAAGGGTTCTGTTAATTCCTTACCATTCAAAAAATCTTTCATTTTTTCTAAGGCATTAACATCTACTCTAGCTTCTACTCCAAAGGCCTTAGCAATACTATCTGTAGTGATATCGTCATGAGTTGGACCTATACCTCCTGTAGTAAAAACATAATCATATTTTTTTCTAAGATTATTTACTGCATTAATAATATCCCTTTCAACATCAAGAACAATCCGGACTTCACAAATGTCAATTCCTAATTTGCCTAACCATTTGGCTAAATATGATAAATTCTTGTCTTCTGTCCGTCCTGAGAGAATTTCATCTCCTATTATTACCAAAGAAGCTCTAATCACAATTTTTCCAATGCTTTGATTCTTTTCTCCATAGGAGGGTGTGTAGAAAACATATTAACAAAAAAATCCTTACCCCTTAAGGGATTGACAATACACATTGCTGCATTGCTAGGTGAACCACAGTCTAACGGTTTTCTATGGTTTTCCCATTCCAACTTTTTCAAGGCACTAATCAAAGCCCATGGCTTATTTGTTAACTTAGCGGCAGTTGCATCTGCATGATACTCTCTGGAACGAGAAACAGCCATTTGAAGCAAGAATGCCGCCAAAGGAGCTGTTAACATTACCAAAATCATCAGAGCAGGATGTACGTTACGATTACGACCTCCAAACATGCTATTCCACCAAAGCATTCGAGCTGCAAATGCTATAAAACCTGCAATTGTAGCTGCAACACACATAACTAAAGTATCACGATTTTTGACATGAGCCATTTCGTGAGCCATAACTCCTTCTAATTCATTATCATCAAGAATTGACATTATTCCTGTAGTCGCTGCAACAACTGCATTTTTTGGATTACGACCAGTGGCAAAGGCATTAGGAGTAGATGAAGGTACAATCGCAATTCTAGGAACTGGAAGGCCATTCAAATCTGATATTTTCTTAACGATTCCGTAAAGTCTAGGATTATCTTGTCTTTCTATTATTTTAGCACCATAAGCACGTAATACTAGTGAATCACTGTAAAAGTATGAATAAATATTAATTATGAGACCAAAAATTGCAAAAATAATTATGCCACTACTAGAGCCTGCAGCAACAAAACCTACAATCATCATCAACAAAGTTAACATGAAGTACAAACCAAAAAGACGAATGATTGCCATAGTATTCGATTTTAAGCCTATAATTAAAACTTGTTTAACCTAATTCAGTCAATATAGTGCTCATAAGTTTGCCTTTCAAGAATACGAATTGCTTCCTGTTCAATATCGGGATCATATCTAAAAACGGGATTAGGACTATTGCCTTGAGGTCTACGTTTCAAGTCTAATGTCCCTTCTGAATAAGCTCTGACAGCCTCTACCATTAATGTTGATGCAACAACTAATGTCTTGTAACAAATATCGTGATAAGTATCGCCTCTTCTAACTGGAATTTCTCTTTTACCGGCTAATTCTCCTGCATCTATTTCAGTGGTGCAAAAATGACAACTACTCCCAATTTTTATATTTTCATGAACGCTCCATGCAGGAGATGCTGAACCTCTACATTCAGGTAATAATCCAGGATGAGAATTCAATACTCCACCTCTCCCTTCACCAAATTCTAAAATTTTACCGCGTATTATTCTAGTCCCTCCAAAGACGATTAAATCAGGATTTACTTTTTCGATGTGAACCATGCAATGCTCGTCATTGTGTATAGGTACTGTCACAATTGGAATATTATGTTTCTTTGATTGTGATGACATCATAGGACCTATCTCATGATTACCTATTCTAAATTCAAATTTTTCTCTTTCGATCTCACCACCATCTGAAAATTCCTCAATTATTAATGATGGAACAAAACCTGCATCCAACAATTGAGATAACATTTCTCTTCCCCAAGGGTGTTCTTTAATGGCCAAAAAAATAAAATTCATTTCTTTGCCACGACCTTAAATTCTACTGAAATAGGAGTTGGTAATGAACCTACTTCTACAGTTGTTCTTGTAGCTTCAAAACCCTCTAAATAATCTGAATAAATTCTATTAAATATCTTAAAATCATTTTTCATATCTGTCAAAAAAACCATAATATCAACAACATTTGACATATTCAAGTCTGCTGCCTCAAGAATTGCTAAAACGTTACCAAATACAGCATGTGTTTGAGCTTCGATACCTACTGGAATCTCATCTGTAACTGGATGTCTTGGACCTACACCTGAAAGAAAAACTAAATCTCCAGCTTCTTTAGCATGAACGTAAGAACCAACCGGTTTAGCAGCTTTATCTGTGCTAATGCCCATCTCTTTCCTCTAGGGGCCCCATGCCTGGTTGTTCATAAAAATCTAGAACTTCGCGATCGCCTTTGTAAAATTCAGGATCATCTTCGTCGTATTCTAAATCTCCTGCAGTATCTTCAGCGGGCGTTAAAGTTACCACTGCGGAACCCGTACCCCAAACAGGTTCATATGCCAAAACATTACCGTCATATAGATTATTTTGGCCCATTATAGAAGCCATAATCCAAAATGGTTTGAAACTAACTACTTTAGGAACTCTGGCTTCATTGTGAAATTGGCGTGAAAGTTGTGATACATCCTCTAATCTACCTTTTTCTAAATACTCTAAAAATTTTAAATTCCATTCATGGTCTTTAAGAGAATGTATTTTATCATCTTTAGGATCTATTTCAACAGTATGTAATCTATTGGATAAAGCTGAAACAACGACCAAGGCTGCCTTTTTGCCACTCTCATCTATTGCATCTCTAATTGACTTACCAAGAACTATACTCTCTGCCCTATTTGCATACATATTGCTAGAAACTATTACGGCAGGAATTCTATTGTCTGGATTCAATAATTTAAGTGCAACTATTGAACCTGTATCAATAGGAAAACCATAGTATGAAACTGTACGTGAATGCAGACCTCTTTCCTTCGATTTATCGACTATTAGCTCTGCAAACTCTGGATCCATTTTAAATTTGTAATCAATACTTCCTAAATCATGGAATTCTTCATCTACAAAAGTCCATTCTGGCTCGGGGTATGCTTGAACTTGATGACCCAAAATAGAGGGCCAGAAGGTACTATAAATTACTAAAATTTCAGCATCCGTTTCTTCAATTTCTATCCGTGCTTTGTCATAAGCTTCCCTGACTTTCTGCCAGCCTTCATTTTTTTCAGGACACAAAAGAGGGTGAGGTAAACCTGGTACCAATATTCCTTTACGTACGTTATCGTCTCTCATATCTTAGCCTTTCTAGGATCCCAACCAACTATTGCATTGCCAGTCCCTATAACGGTCCCATATGCATGAACAGTTGCTTTATAGTTCGGAAAATTTAGCGCACTCATTAGCCATGTTAAGCAACCAGCTTCTGTCTCAGCAACGGTTTGCTCAGTAAAATCAGGCATTAAATCAATCATTTCCTTAGTTTTTCCTTCTCGCATTAAGTTTATCATTTTCATATCCCAAAGATACTGATTATGATTCGTAACATGCTCTTTACTCATGTCTTCTGGAACTTCAGGTTCCACAGTAAAATGACGATGTGAAAGTGAATTACTAGATAATAATAACGCCTTTTTCCCAGATGCTTCAACTGCCTTTCGTGTAGCTTCTCCAAGTTTAATCATATTAGCTTGCATAACTTCTGAATTGAAATAAAACTTCGAACGGTTAGATGAAATACAAACAATTGGTTTATTCCATTCAGGGTTAACTAAGTGACAACTAGTTATTGTCCCGTAGTCTATTCTAAAATCTGGATTCTCCATCATCTTAACAAGTAATCCTGAATCTGCAGCATTATCATGAATAGCTTTAGATAATTCTACATCGACTTTTAAATCATAATTATATCTGAATAAATTTGGAAAAATAGGATCAACTGATAATGATTTGAAATTATCAACACCTAAAAAATGCGTTCCGATAAAAGTAGCCCAATGTGGAGTATGTACTATTATCACATCATAATCTCTATCTGAAAGACTTTCACGAAGACGTTCGTAACCCCATCTCAATTCTTCCCAGCCGCCTTCAGATGTTGCTTCGTTTTGGGGCGGGTTATCTGCATAAACCAGATGTGGCGGATGTGGTGCCAGAGCACCCATCACTATTTCTCCCTTAGACATAAATGTATTACTATTACACCCCAATATAATGATTATTCATAAATCTTTCACACAAATATTTATAGCTTCAGAAAAAAAGCCTAGACTCCAACGTCCACCTTCTCTTCCAACTCCACTATTCTTAATGCCTCCAAAAGGAACCCGTAAATCACGGTGTAACCACGTATTTACCCAAACCATACCAGTTTCCATCTTTTCAGCCACTCTCATACCTCTTTCTGAATTTCCAGTCCAAACTGAACCAGCTAATCCATAATCTGTACAATTGGCCATTTCAATAGCTTCTTTATCTGATTCAAATGAATGAATCGTCACAACTGGTCCAAATATTTCTTCAGTAGCTGTTCGACTTAAATGACTTAATCCTGAAACAATGGTAGGTTCCAAAAAAGCTCCTTTATCATACGGTGAATCTAAATCTGGACTCTTACCTCCGCATAAGATTTCACCACCCTCTCTCTGAGCCAAATGAATGTAAGATTCAACTTTATCTCTATGAGCAAAAGAAACTAAAGCTCCAAGTTCAGAATCATCTGATGAAGGATCTCCTATTTTCATATTTTTAACATAATTCACAAATTTAGGAACAAAATCGCCCCATATTTTTTTAGAAACAAAAACTCGACTGCCACATAAACAAACTTGGCCCTGATTAAGAAAGCCAGCTCTAGCAACACCTGGAATTACTGCCTCAATATCTGCATCATCTAAAACAAGTGTTGCATTTTTCCCACCCAACTCCAAGCTTAATTTTTTGAACATAGGGGCAGCTGTTTCAGCTACTTTCTTTCCAGTCGCAGTTCCGCCAGTAAATGAAATCAAATTTATTTTCGGATGTTCTACAATTGCTTGGCCTGCATCTGAACCCAGCCCATGCACTATGTTCACCACTCCTTTTGGTAAACCTATTTCATGAATAACTTCTGCTAAAAGATTCGCAGTTAAAGGCGTTAACTCAGATGGCTTTGCTATTACTGTATTCCCCATTACTATGGCTGGTGCAATTTTCCAAGAAAGTAAATATAACGGTAAATTCCAAGGAGTTATTAATCCTGCAATTCCCACTGGCTTCAAAATTACATGATTTGTTGCATCATCCATTTCAAATTTTTCTTGAGTGTAATCTTTAGCAAACTCTCCAAAAAAACGGAAATTAGTAACTGAACGCGAAGCATCAACAGCTCTTGCCAAAGATATTGGCTTACCTGTATCTAACGATTCTAAAGATGCAATTTCCTCAGAACGACTTTCCAACGAATTTGCAATTTTAACTAACCACTGAGCTCTTTCATCTATAGATAAGGAAGACCAAGATTCACGTGCATTGTCTGCAGCCTGGACAGCTAAATCTACATCTTTACCATTTGAATTAGGAATAGAAGCAATTATTTCTCCATTGGCTGGATTTATATCATCTAAATTATCCTCTGAAGAAATGAATTCTCCATTTATATAATTTTGAATCTGAATCATTCAGGACTCTTATAATCTTCGGGATTAAAGTACCAGCGATCATTATCTGGATCCCATTCATCCCAAGTAGGAATGTCTTTTAATTTTTCCAAATATTTAGGAGGTACAACACCAGGCACCAAAAATGCTTTCTGTCTTCGAAGTGGATAAGGATTTCTTAATTCCATTCCTAATACTCCCAATATTCCCCTTGCGACATACCATGTAGCTTGAGGATTCCATCCATGAGCTATTTTTACAACTACGCCGAGTCCCTCAGGATAATCTTCGTGAAGTATAGACAAACCAAGTAAACCATCTGCACCCTCTTTAGCAATAACTTTGCCCTTACATGTCTTAATTACGGTAGTGTCTAATCTATTAAAACCACCGACTAAATCCGGATTTCTAGTCATAGCCTCCCATATCCAATTATCTTCTTTTTCCTTAGCTAATCCAGCATAACAAGCTGCTAATTCATTAACTGTATTTGATAATGTGGGAAAACCATCTCCATCACGAGCTATTCTTTTCGGATTCCAATCCTTGCCAAGAAAATGTCTTATCTCTTCTAAAAATGCAAAGAAAAAGGGATGACTGGGGAGAGTATAACCGGCTCTATTCCAACCTTTACGACGGCAACCTAGAAGAATTGCTGCGTGTTGTCCCGAAGAATTTGAATACCAACGTCTTGCTCTTCGAACTTGTCTTCCAAATTGTACTAAGGGTAAATCAAGTGGTGTTTGCATTAATCCCCAATCTGACTGTGGAAGTAATGATTGAGCTGCCTTAACATGCTCAGATGTTCCATTATGACTGGCTATTGAAATAGCCTTTTGATCCCAACTAAGATTCGATAATTCTTCTGCAAATACTTTCAGCATTAATGGTTTCATCATTGAACGGCCATAGCAAAGAACATTTCCGCCGAAACTATGTATATTTTTACCTCCACTATACCAAGCTACAGCTCCATGAATCGTCGTTTCACTGACTCCATTTCTTCGATAATCAACTAAAGGCTCCCATTCCACATCTCTGCCTGTTGGAACATCACTATCCGTTTCACCCAAGGGACTACTTGGATACAATTGACTGACATCGGTTGGGTGACTCATTTGATCAATTCTCTAACACGAGGAACAACCTTGTTCATGAAAGCTTCCATATTTCTTACCACACGAGGGCTATCATGATTGAAAAAATCAAACCAAGTCATTATACAGTCTTTAGAATCAAAACGTTCCACTATTTGTTGGGCAACATCCTCTACATTACCTACTACTGAGTTTTCAGCAGCTTTAGATACTTTTGCAGGATCTATAGTTCCTTCTAAAGCACCCCAATAGGAATTTAGTGCTTTTTCGGCCTCTACCTTAGCCTGTGATTTGCGTTCTGAATCTGATAAATTAGGTTCATCATTTAAGAAAACCATTATTGTTCTTGGCATATAATTTCTTTGCCAAGAACCTCCTCTAGAATTATAATCTGTTTTCATTCTTTCATGTGTTTTCTCTATTAATTCAGAAGGAGTAATAGATAAATTAAAAACTTTAACAGGAAGAATCTCATTTACTTCTTTCTGTAATTTAGGATCATGAGAGCCTATGATTAAATCTAAAAGTTCCCGATTCCAAGCCTGTGGTATATTTTTAACATCTTCAAAAATATAACGGTTTGGTATGGTAATACTATCTGGAACTTTTGATATGGAATCTCTTTCTAATACTGCATCCTGAACCTTAG
>MIZB01000260.1_pt1 | contig 15875 bp, 12 predicted proteins | sample 888171 | NCBI WGS metagenome assembly MIZB01 (sample SAMN05440186, study PRJNA335308) | marine metagenome | isolation source: marine water
ATTGGAGATGATTTGGAACCTGAGTTCACTGTTGATGATGACAATCCATGTTCTGATGTCTATCATGGCCCGCGAGATTTTTTTGACGATGACGGAGATTGTGATGAAGTATGGTGTGATTCACCCATAATTAATCCTGGAGATCAAAATACGCAAAGTGGCATAGATGAAGATCCTCCAGATGCACTACATCTGGATGATGACGGTGATGGAATGATAGATGAAGATAGAGAAGGAGGATTCACTGAACCTGAGACTCAAGTTATCGAATACTTAACTTGGAGATTAGATATTTATGAGGATTACCCACAAGACAAATATCTCGAAGACTATCAGAACGGAATTATAAGAAACAACTGGCCAGATATGTTCATGTATGCTCCAGATGGTGATTATATTCGAAATTACAGAACTGAAGCTCACGACATGAAACACAATATCATGAACTCCGTTTCATACCATTCTTATTCCGCACTTTACATATGGCCATGGGGATACAAAGATCAAGATCCACCTCATGAATTGTACATGGAAAATCAAGTTAAGCCTTTGATGAACGTAACTGGATATGGCAATTGGAAAGATCAAGGTGGATACAAGGTATCTGGCGATATCAATGATTATCTGTATGGGATGCAAGGCTCATTTTCATACACTGTTGAGTTAAATTATGCAAACCAAGGAGGTCTTGAAGGCGGCTTCCACGCAGATCCATTGCTAATCAGACCAACTGTAAGAATGCATCTCTTAACTAATATTTACTTCATGGATGAATCACCTAAAGCAAGAATCGGACAAATGATTACTTCAGATACCGGAAATCTGGGAATAGGTACTATTAATTCTCCAGAAGATACGATGATGCCAAAACTCACAATATTGTCTAATAAAGATGCAGTAATGGTTGGATTTGGGACTGATTCAAAGGTTGAATTTGATGAAAATAAAATTTATGCAAATGATAACATTCATGTAGAGGTGAATGTAGAAAATGCCCAATATATGCTAAGAGACTCCTTATATCTCAAGTATAGAACTGAGAAAATGCCTGAAGGAATATGGGATGAAGTCGTTATGACATGCGTTGATAATTGTGATACAAAAGACTATTCAAATTATAACAATACTGGTGGAGTAGTAGTTCGAAATTCTATTTATGATGCTCAGATACCTAAAACTGATAATTCAATGAATGTTGAATTTTATGCTGTAGCACAAGACTCTCGATTAGCAGGTGCCTTTGGAGGTGGCTTTGTCTATACTGGATACGGAAATGCTGAACCAATCGAAGTCTTTGTAGATGATATTATTGGATTTGGAAATGGCATTGTAGACTTTTTTGCTGTAGCAATTATGATGGGGATAATTTACGGTGTTGTTTGGGGTGGATTATACAAGACTGTTGGCATTGCTACAGAGGCTGAAAGGAGAAAAAATGAGGGTGATAAAGTCATGAATAAAACACCTAAGAAAAAAGCGAAGCCTCCTGCCAAACCGCCTACTAAAGGTAATATCAAAAAAGTAAACCCCAAAACTGTAGCGGCAATACCAAAGGAAGGTTAAATGAATGGCCGATGAAAAACCACAACAATTTTCTTCAAGATTAGGATTAATTCTAACAACTATTGGAGCTGCTGTAGGCACTGGTAATATTTGGAGATTCCCTAGAGAAGCTGCTGCAAATGGTGGTGGTTCTTTTATGATTGGATGGTTACTATTTTTGTTTGCTTGGTCTATTCCATTATTGATGGCTGAATTTGCCATTGGAAAGAAAACAAGACTTGGAACTATAGGCGCAATGCGTGATATGGCTGGCCGCAACTTTACTTGGCTTGGAATATGGATGATGTGGGTTGGAACTGCAGTAGGATTCTACTATGCAGTTGTAATGGGATGGACTATTCGGTACTTCTGGATTGCATTGTCTGGAGAAATGAGTGATACATCAGATACAACTGAAACTCAAGCCTTGTGGGACAATTTTATTAGCTCACCATTTGAAGTTATATTCTTTCAATTAATTGCAGTTGCTTTCTCTGCATTTATTGTCTATAATGGAATAAGTGGCATAGAAAAAGCAAATATGGTATTGATACCATGTCTTGTAGCTTTCCTAATTGTAGCTATGATTTATCCATTTTTCCTCAATTTTGAAGGTGCTGCTATGGGACTAAAATTCTTATTCATTCCTCAATGGGAATATTTGTTTAAGGGTGAAACCTGGATCCGGGCTTTAACTCAATCTGCATGGTCTACTTCTGCAGGATTTGGGATGGCAATTACCTATGCAGTGGCAATGAGAAAGAAAGAAGATATTGGATTAAATGCATTCTTAACTGGATTAGGAAATAACTCAGTCTCATTGATTGCAGGTGTAGCAGTTTTAGGAACTGTTTTCGCATTATCTGATACTACCGCAGAGGGATTGGAAGCTGTTGAAGCTGGATCTTCAGGACTGACATTTATTCATTTAACTGCTTTATTTGCATCAATGGGAACTGCAGGATGGATTATTGGAAGTATATTCTTCCTTGCCATGTCTTTTGCTGCACTAACTTCTATGGTTTCAACTTTACAAGGCTGTGTAGTAAATTTTGTTGATATGGGCTGGGAAAGAAAAGAAGCTGTTCGATACATTGCAGTCGCAGTAGCTTTAGCAGGAATACCTTCAGCATTTAGTTTAGAATTTTTGGACAATCAGGATTTTGTGTGGGGTACTGGCCTAATTGTCTCAGGATTAATGGTTGCAATTGTTGTAATGAAATTTGGTGTAAGTAGATTCAGAAAAGAATTGATAAATACAAAGTATGCAGATATTCAAATCGGCAAATGGTGGGAATACATTATCAAATACGTTTTCCCTATAGAATTTATTCTTGTATTTGGATTCTTTATATATGAAAAATTACAAGATAAAAATGATTCGCCAATCGAAGGAATGGGACTTGGACTTTTCACTATAATCACAATGATTGTTCAATGGGCAATGATACTAATTATATTCATATTTGTATTGAACAATAAAATAGCTGATGCTACAAAGAAAGGACCAGTTTCAGATGGAAACTTCGATGATGATGTGGAATGGGCTGAACAGGTCTAAGGTCTTACTCTAAAAGTTGAGATTTGGCTGCCTTAAATTCTTTGTCACTGAGCATACCACGATCTTTCAATTCGCCAAGTTTCCTTAATTTCTGAATTAGGACTTCACGATTGTCTTGGACTGCTGTAGTATCATTGAGATTACTTCCCCAGTCACTACGCCTATCATTTCTTTTCTGTAAACGTGAACCACATTTACCACATATTCTAAAATTAGAAGGTGCACGAACGCCACATTTACTACAAACGACATACAATTCACCAGAAAAAACTTCTCTATGTGAATATTTCTTTGCATTCTCCTCTTCACCAGGAGGTACTTCCGTCTTGAATATTCTCGATTCTTCATAGTCATTAGGAAACCAATCTCGACGAACTGCAGTGAATGTATCGCCTTCAATCGAATGATAATATAGATCCATACGAGCTATTTCTTTATCTCTTGTACTTACTAATGCTTCCATCTTAATTGTAGTTTGCTCGCCCTCTGCTAAATTATCCACTATTGTCTGGCCTCTCGTTTGAAATCTATCAAATGAAATCGTAATGTTACGTGCAATACCATTACCTGAATTTGTTAAATTAACTTCAAAATCATTCCATACATTATGTTCAAAAGGTTTAGATTGAAGTACCTCAAACTCAATAAAAGGTAGAGAAATTGTTTTAGAACTAGCTATTGTTTCATCTGCTAATTTTTTAGCCTCAAGAACTTCATCCAACAATTTTTCAGTCTTGTTTATAGATTTTACTGAACGCTTACGCTTAATCCTTCTAACTTTCTTTTTGGAACCAAAATTAGTGAAGGACACCTTATCAGTCATCTTATTAGCTATAGTAACGGGTAATTTATACCTTATCTATTGTTACTATTTTTCTTCTTCAACTTCTTCGTAGTCTACATCTACAACATTATCATCATCAACTTCTTGTTCATTATCTGAAGGTTGTTGTTGAGCTTGTTCTTCTGCAGCTTGTTGATATGCCATTTGCCCAACAGCTTGAGATGCTTGTTGGAAATCTTCTAAAGCTTGTTTGAGTGAATCTAAGTCATCTTCTTTCATTGCTTCTTCAAGTTTTTCCTTAGACTCTTCAACTTTCGTTTTTGTCTCTTCATCCACTTTATCACCCAAATCGGTAATAGCTTTATCAGTAGCATAAACAAAGGATTCAGCTTGATTTCGTGTCTCAATTAACTCTCTAGCTATCTTATCTTCATCTGCATGCTTCTCAGCTTCTTTAATCTTATCTTCTATTTCATCGTCACTAAGATTGGATTTAGACGTAATTTCTATGTGTTGTTCATTATCAGTTCCTTTATCTTTTGCAGTTACATTAATGACACCATTACGATCTATGTCAAAAGAAACCTCTATCTGAGGGATTCCGCGAGCTGCAGGTGGAATACCTAGTAATTGAAAACGACCTAACGTATCATTATCGGCAGCCATTGTTCTCTCACCCTGCAAAACATGAATTTCTACAGCTGGCTGATTATCTGCAGCTGTTGAGAAAATTTTTGATTTATTAGTTGGAATCGTAGTATTTCGGTCTATCAAAGGAGTTAAAACTGAACCTTCAGTTTCAATACCCAAAGTTAGAGGAGTTACATCTAAAAGAACAACGTCTTTCACATCGCCTGCAAGAACTCCAGCTTGAATTGCAGCACCCATTGCAACACATTGCATTGGATCTACACCTCTCTCAGACTTACGACCTACAAATTTTTCGAATGATTTCTGAACTGTAGGCATACGTGTTGGCCCTCCAACAAGAATAACTTTGTCAACCTCTCCTGGTTTCATTTTAGCATCCTTAAATGCTCGTTTGATTGGTTTTTCACACTTTGCAATAACTGGACCTACTATAGATTCTAATTTCGCTCGAGACAAATCATGCTCTAAATGCTTAGGACCACTGGAATCTGACCAGATGTATGGTAAATTTATTGTGGATTTAAGTGTATTACTTAATTCAATTTTAGCTTTTTCAGCTGCATCACGTAAACGTTGCTTAGCTGCAGGATCATCACGCAAGTCAATCCCATTTTCTTTCTTGAAAATATCAGCTAAATAATCAATAATGGCTTCATCCATATCTGTTCCACCGAGAGTATTATCTCCTGAAGTAGAAATAACATCGAAAACCCCATTATCCATTTCCATTATTGTAACATCAAATGTTCCGCCGCCTAAATCTAAGACTGCTGCAGTATATTCTCCTTCTTTGTCAAGCCCGTAAGCCAAAGCTGCCGCAGTTGGTTCATTAATAATTCTTTCAACTTCAAGTCCTGCAATTTTACCTGCATCTATTGTAGCTTGTCTTTGATTATCATTGAAATATGCAGGTACTGTGATTACAGCTTTGTTGATATCTACACCGAGATGGTCCTCAGAATCAGCTTTTATTTTTTGTAAAATCATAGCTGAAATTTCTTCAGGAGAGTATTTCTTTTTCTTAATTGTTACTCTATGCTTTGTACCCATCTTTCTTTTAATGTGCATAATAGTATTTTCAGGATTCAAAACTGCTTGTCTTTTAGCAGGATCACCCACAATGCGCTCACCATCTTTTGTGAATGCTACCACTGAAGGGAACATCTTTCCGCCAAATGTGGAGCCTTCTGCAGAAGGTATGATTACTGGTCTTCCACCTTCCAAATATGCTGCTTCTGAATTGGTTGTACCCAAATCTATTCCTATTATAGTTTCTTTTGCCATCTTATTCACCTTTTATTTCTTCTTTTTCTGTTTTTTCTTCAATCTTTTTTGATACCACTACCTTTGCTGGTCGTAGTAATTCACCTTCAAGTTTGTAACCTGATTGTATAACATCAACTATTGTATTAGGTTCAATACCCTCTTTTTCAACTGTTGTTAATGCTTCATGAAATCTAAAATCAAATTGATCTCCAGAGGGATCAAATCTTTCTAATTCTAATGAGCTCATAAAAGAAGATACAAATTTATGTACTCCCGAAATACCTGCTAAAGAACTTTCTAAATCAGGATATTCAGCTCTTTGAGCATGCTCAACTATATCTATTACTTCCAAAAAATTAGACAAAACTTCGCCTTTAGTTCGAAGATTATGTTGAGCACGATCTCGATCTACACGTTTTCGGAAATTGTCGAAGTCAGCAGCCAGTCTCATGAATTTTTCATTACAATCTTCAATCTCTTTCTTCTGTTCTTCTATTATCTGCTCTGATGTCAGAACTTCAGGCTCTTCAGCCTCTATTTCTTGAGATTCTTCAACGTTTTTATCTTTGGAATTCATCGGTTATGAACCTGAGGTTGTTAACCTCTTGATTGAAACAAAAAAAGTGCCTATATAAAATTTCTTAATTATCTTAATCCAAATTTTTCACGAGCTTCAGCTACTCTCTTTCTATATTCTTTAGGAAGTTGATATCTAGCTAATTGCTCTAATTCAGTCCAATTTTTTTGAAATTCCTTCTTGGAACTTGTAGAAATCATTTCTTCAAATTTTTGCATATTACTCTTAGTATCCCAAAAATAATAAAGTGAAAAACAAAATATAATTAGTCCAACAATTAAAACCCAAATATCCCAATCACCTAAGAAATCTAAAATTGCTGTTGGAGCTATAGATGAATCTGAATACCATTGTCCTAACATTCCAATAAAAAACATAAAACCACTAATTATTGAAATTACTGCACTAGTTGCAAGCATGTGCTCCTGCAACCACCCATTCAGTTCTCTTCTCCACTCACTGGCCATTACATGTCTGATTAATGGATAAGTATAAAGATTACGCAAGAAATGTTAATATGTACTCTCCACCTACAATTATTATATGAATGTAGCTAAGAGAATGGATTTACTAGGAAGTGAGACTGCATTTGCAGTATCTGCTGAAGCTGCAAAATTAGCTGAAACTGGAATGAAAATATATCCTTTCCATTTAGGCGACATTAACCTTCCAACACCTATTTCCGTTATAAATGGAGCAAAAGAAGCTATAAGATCTGGGAAAACGGGATATTGCCCCGCTCCGGGAATTCCTGAATTAAGGGAAGCTCTAGCAAAGGATGTTGGAGATTCAAGAGGGATTGCGTACGGTATTGAAAATGTTTCAATACAACCTGGTGGAAAACCAAGTATTGGAAAATATATTGCAGCCATGATGGAAAAAGGAGACATAGTACTATATCCAAATCCTGGTTATCCTATCTATGAATCTCAGATTGAATTCTATGGGGGAATAGCACATCCGTATGGATATTTGGACAATACCTCTGGATTGGAACTAGATTTTAATGCAATTGAAAAGGGAATTGAAAAGGGTGCAAAACATATTTTTTATAATAATTACAATAATCCTACTGGGGCTTCCTCATCTAAAAAAGAAATGGAAAAATTAGCTGAGTTAGTGATACAAAATGACATGTTTTTGATATCTGACGACGCTTATTTTGATACTCTTTTTGAAGGAACTCCTCGCTCTATTGCTAGTCTTCCTGGAATGAAAGAACGCACATTGACAATGTATACATTCTCCAAGAAATTTGCAATGACTGGATGGAGATTAGGAGGCGCTATCGGCCCTTCTAAAATAATAGAACAAATTACAAGACTTAATGTGAATATGGAGTCATGTACAACGCATTTCATACAATATGGAGGAATAGCCGGTCTCAAAGCTTCTAAAAAAGAAACACAGGATATTTTAGATAAGTTGAGAATTAGAAGAGATATACTAGTAAAAACTTTGAATGGAATCGAAGGCGTAGAAGCTCACTCACCTGAAGCTGGCTTTTATGTTTTTCCGAAGATAACAAAACTTATGGAAAGAATTGGTTTTGAAGATGTTGAAGAATTTCGAAAAGCAGTACTAAAAGATACGGGAGTTAGTTTTTGTGGAAGACACCACTTTGGAAGACCTTTAGATAAAGAAAATGATTCATACATTCGTCTTGCCTTCTCAGGAATTGGTAAAAATGATTTAAAAGAGGGAATGGATTTATTTCAGAATTGGATAAAGGATAGGGAAGAATAAATGGCTAAAGCAATGTTTGGTGCTGGATGCTTCTGGGGTGTTGAATATAATTTTTCAAAAGTAGAGGGTGTTAACAGTGTTGTTTCAGGATACAGTGGAGGGAAAACTAAGAATCCAACATATGAACAAGTTTGCAGTAATTCGACTGATCATGCAGAAGTAGTATTGATTGATTATAATTCAGATGTTGTCTCTTATGATTCATTGCTTAACGTATTTTGGAAGAAACATGATCCTACGACATTAAATCGTCAGGGACCTGATGTGGGTACACAATATCGTTCAGCAATTTATTACTTTACTGAAATGCAAAAAGCAATCGCTGAGAAATCTCTTGATTATTTACAAAGTAAAATTGGAGATAAAAAAATCGTAACTGAGATTACAGAAGCTGGAGAATTTTGGATAGCTGAAGAATACCATCAAAAATATTTTGAAAAACACCGAATTAATCACTAGCTGTATTCTTCAACCCCAGAACAGGAAAATATAGGAAATAATCAATGCTGGTATGGCACTGTACAAAGTAGCTACGACCGCCATACGAGGAGTTAAGGCAATAGCTGGAAACAGAGCATCGCCATCATTTGATATCGTATTTCCAATTAAAGCTGCAAAAGGTATTATTCCATTGAGATATAATGTTGTGACCAATATTTGAGGACCACAACCAGGAACAAAGCCAATTAGAATCGCTAACAATGGAATAAAAATCCAAGCCGCTTCTGCTAAACCTGCTAAATCAAGTCCAAAAAAGGCATATGCATATTCGTATGCTAAATAAGCTGCAATAACCCAAGCTGTAACAAAGGAAGTTTCTTCAGTAGATCTTGTAAATGGATGATCATTGTTCATTGTAACTGCGTTAACTGGTGAAATGGCCCATATACCTACTGAAAGTGCTGCACCACCTAATCCTAATACAAAAACAAAACTTCCTAATTCATAGATATCTATTTGCATTAATTGCATTGAACCTAATATAAGTCCAGGAACTGCAAGAATCATATAGAATTTATCTCTGTTACGTAATCTTCCAATAACAGTATGCCCCAGAAACTTGACTTCTGTACTGTAAAGTTCACCTCGGTGAAATCTATCTACTAACCAACCACAAATGATTGCCGCAAACATAGAGATAACTATGATTTTAAAATAAGTTGTTGGTTCTTTTGCTAAAAGAAGAAAGGCTGCATCGCCCATTGTTCCAATTAATGCTGCAACCATTGCACCTAATGTAATATTTCCTCTAGCAAAAGCAGTTATGACTACTACAGCACCTCCACAGCCAGGAAGTGCGCCCAAACAACTGGCAGCAGGTACTTGCCAAGCACCCCCCTTCTCCATAACTTTACCTACATCTACTTTGAAAAAATGCTCTAATCCAAAGAAAAATAATAATGTAGCTACAACAAAAACAGAAACTTGAGTATAGGCATCAAAAACTGCAAAACGAGTTACATCTCCTAATTCTCCAGGAAATACAGAAGCAATTAATAACAAAAAAGACACTAGTAATCGACGATAGCGTTCTCTGAAAAGATTCCCAATACCATCTATATTGAAATCCAAAGATGTCTTCTTAGAAGTTACCGGACTCATTAATCGTTCTCTAATTTAACAAAAACTTCGTTACCTACTAATGTAGAAATCTGAATTGATGAACCATCTAAACTAACATTAATTCCACCACCAAAATCATCTCTAGAAATTATTTTCAACTTAACACCAGGAAATATTCCATTTTTCTCTAGCCAAGTAAGAAGATCGGGATCTCTGTCTGGTACCTGTGTAACAACTAAATATTGGTTCAAAGAACAGTCACTAAGTAATAAATCATCATCAATTGGTAACTCCCCATTTGGTCCTGGAATAGGATGGCCGTGAGGATCACGTTCAGGATTACCAAGATAATTCGCAATTGCAGTTTCCAATTCAGTAGATAGGCCGTGTTCAAGATTTTCAGCCTCATCATGAAGCTGTTCACGACCTAAATCAAGTGTTTGGGAAAGAAATGTTTCCAACAGTCTATGCCTACGTACAACTGAAAGGGCCCTTCGTCTACCTTCTGAAGTTAATGAAGCACCTTTGTAGGGAATATGCTTGACTAAACCACGTTCAGTAAGTCTTTGAATCATCTTTGTAGCTGAAGCTGGTGCTACATTCAGAAGTTGAGCTAAATCCTGAGTAGCTACATCATCCGGGCCAAGTTCCCAGATAGATTTTAGATAATTTTCTACAGCTACTGAATCCATAAGAATATATTTAGTATGAGCTAATATAAAGTTTAGCCTTGGCTAAAAATATTAATCTTTTTCTGTTCTTACTTCAGGAGCTTGAGTATTAACCATTCGAACTCCAAAATATATCAATCCAAAACTAACTAATTGTATCCAACCTAATTCCTCATTTATCCATAACCAGCTAGATAAAATTCCAAAGATTGGTACTACATTAACAAAACTGGAAGCTCGATTTGCACCTATAACTTCTATACCAATTGCAAAAAATACATATGAAAGAGCTGTAGAAAGAATACCAAGATATCCGATTAGAAGCCATTCTTCATTATTCCAAGAACGCTCCCAAGGAGATTCTAGAAAAGTAAAAGGAATAAAAAGAGTCCAACCAATCAAAGAAACCCAGGCAATTAATGACAACGAACTCAGTTGAATCCCATCAGATTCTAGAACATATATCCGTACAACTATTATGTAAATAGCATACGCAAAAGCTCCAAACATAATCAAACTGTTTCCAATTAAACGCTCCTTAAGGGGAATATCAATATTAGGCGATGCAAGAAATATGAGTAATATCCCAGTAAAACTGAGAGCCATACCTGAAATACTCTTACCAGTTAATTTATGAGATAATACAAAAAAGGATAATATGGCTACAAAAATTGGATTAAATCCTATTACTAAAGAAGCATCTGAAGCGGCAGTTCTTTGCATACCATACATGTATCCTATTTGATACAGAAAAACCGAGGTGAAGGCCATGACGAACAAGACTCGACGATCTGCAACTTTAGGTACTACATTACCTTCCTTAATCCACATCCAAGCAAAAAGAATTGGAACTGCGAATGTATATCTTAAAAACATTACTGTAAAAGGAAAATCTAGTAAATCCGTAGCAAGGATTCGACCCACAGGCCAGGCCAATCCCCAAAGGACTGAGACCGTTAGCATCAATAAATTTGTAGTTGCAAGCTTACGAGTACTAAAATCAAGCATAATTATTAGTCTTTCTTAGTTCCCAAAAAATACTCATTTATATGAGGATCTACAAGAATCTCACTTGCTTTATCAGTATGAACTACTTGTCCATTAGCAAAAATATAACCTCTATCTGAACGAGCCAGGGAAAGACGGGCATTTTGCTCTACAATTAAAACAGTAATTCCCTTTTCACGTAAAGCATCAATTCTTTCAATAATTTGTTGCTGATAGAGAGGACTCAATGCTGCAGTAGGTTCATCCAATAAAAGAAAATCGGGATCTCCTATCAAAGCTCTACTTATAGCAAGCATCTGTCTTTGACCTCCAGATAAAGAAGCGGCAACATCATTCATCCTAGGCTTCAAATCTTCAAACATGTCTAAAGAACGACTGATACGCTCTTCAAGTATTGGAACTGAGAGATTAATCCCACCCATTTCCAGATTCTCTTTAACTGAAAGACTTGGAAATACATTGTCCACTTGAGGAACATAAGCTATACCTCGATTAACTAGAGAATCTGTGCGCCATCCAGAGACTTCTTCTCCTTTATGCTTCACACTCCCTTTATAGTAAGTAGCAATACCAAAAATTAGCTTTATGAAAGTAGATTTTCCACAACCATTAGGTCCAATTACTGTAACAAATTCACCCTGATCTACGTAAAGATCAACATTATTCATAATTTGAACCTTACCATAACCACCCTCGAGCCCAGTAACTTCCAATATTTTACTCATTAATGGCCACCCAGATATGCTTCAATTACTTCTTTACTATCTTTAACTTCATCAGGAGTTCCTTCCATCAAAACTTTACCTTGATCCATGACTATTATCCTATCAACTCCAGCTCTAAGAATAAAATCCATATTATGCTCAATAACTAGAATAGAAATCTTAGTCTCGGAAACAATATTACGTAAATTATTAAAAATTTTTTCAGCTAAAGGCCCTGCAACACCAGCTACAGGTTCATCTAACAATAAGAGTTCGGGCTCTCCCATTAAAGCTCGACCAATATCAACTAATTTACTTTGGCCACCGGACAACTCACTAGTAAGGTTATGAGCCATGTGAGTAATCTCCAATGATTCTAAAGTTTCGTAGGCCTTAGCGAGTCTTTCTTCTTCTTCATTTTTTCTGAAGTAAGTAAACAATGCCTCTATAGGATTTGTACCAAATTGATTTCTAGGAGGTATAAGAAGATTCTCAATAGCTGTCATCTCTCTCCAGAGAAGTGTGTGTTGAAAAGTACGTGTTAGACCTAATTTTTGTATCTGATCCGGTCGCAACTTTGTTGCATCTTCACCGAAAATCTCAACTTCACCTTTAGTAGCATCAAGTAGACCTGAAATACAATTAAAAGTTGTAGTTTTACCACAACCATTAGGTCCAATTAATCCAACAAACTCTCCTTTACTCACTTTGAAAGACACATTATCAATCGCACGCAATCCTCCAAAATCTTTAGTCATATTACTAACTTTTAAGACTGAGGTCATTAGATTACACCTTCCTGTTCAGGTTCAACCATAGCTGACTTTACTGGATTGTCTGGCCTTTTAGGAACTTCAGGAATTAATCCTTTCGAGGAAAACAACAAGCTAACCAATATTACTAATCCAATTAAAACTAATTTAAGATAAACTAAATTTATTTCTATAACATCTGGATTTACAGAACCAAAGGGTTCAATTATTGATAAATCACTATTAAAATATCCAATAACATCGATAAGGAACCAAGCAAAAAATTCATCTATTCCTGAAACACCTTCATGGAATTGACTATCGACATCGCCTCTAGCAACAACCAATAAATTAAAGACAAATTCAGTTAATACAATAATATACGCACCAATTATCATTCCACGATTATTGCCACGACCGCCAACTACAAAGGCAGCCCAAATTAAGAAGGTCGATTTTACAGGATTAATAAAATCATCTAGTATACTCATGTTCAACCAAGCCCATAAGGCACCTCCAAAGCCAGCTATAGCACCGCCTAACGCCAAACTCATGGCCTTATGTCTGAATACATTGTGCCCGTGATGCATCGTCACTTCTTCATCCTCCCTAATAGCTCGTAATATACGGCCCCAAGGAGAAGACAATATTTTTTCTAATAACATCCAAACAAAAATAAATGAAATAACTGCAATTGCGGCAAGTAAAACAGAATAAGGTGCTGCTTGAATAATACCGTCTTGGTTCTCTAAATTTAACCATCTACCAACTGAATCATCCATAGAAGACACCCACCATTCCTCAAATGGAAGTGCATATTGTGTTATTCCAATTGCAGATGTTCCAGTGCCTGCTCTAAGCAGTGGTTCAGCCTTCATTGAAATTCTTACAATCTCACCCAACGAAATTGTAACTATTGCAAAATAGTCCATACGAAGATCTGCAGTAGGATAGGCAAGAAGCCATCCTGCAACTCCTGCAACTAATATTGCAGCTATGAGTCCTGCCCAAGGTGGCCAACCATACCCTCCACTCTCAAAACACACTCCGGTTGTTGCATTACATATTTCTTCATCAATAGTCAAAAGTCCTAATGTTATCGCACCAATTCCTGCAAAGAAAATAACACCGAAATTTGTCATTCCTGTTATTCCAGTGTGTAAATTTAATGAAAAAGACAAAATGGAGAATATACAAACCAAAATAATTATCCTCGAAATTTGCATAGATTTAGTAAAACTAGTTATGCTAGGTAACCACCATGAAATAAAAATTAGAATAACTAGAAATATACCAAATAATAGCCAAGATCCTTTTACACTTTCTCTACCATAAGGGAAGTGCTTACGTGTAAACTCAACTAGTGATGAATCACTACCAGATAAGGCACTAAATTGGTTATTTTTAAACTCAGTAATTGAAGACATTAAAGAATTAGATGAATAAGCAATTAAGACAAGACCAAGAATCCAAATCTTAAATATTAATAAAAATATACCAAAAATAAGAAGTGAAATATTGAACTCATTGCCTAATTTTCTAATTCCTAAACCATATATCTCCTTTAATGGTTCTATTAATTTAAAGAACAGACGGAAAATATCATTAAAAGATAAGACCAATAAAAGATAGGCTAATTCCGTTACATAAAGCGTGGAGTCGGTGTCCCTCGCAGAACTAGGTTCAATCAAAGATTCATATTTTAATAATAGTAAGGCTGAAAATACAAATAGTGGATTGAAGCGATGTGTAATCTCTGATTTGGTCCTTAATAAAACTAATATGGTTAAGAAAATAGCAATAACTAATAATATCAAATAAAACAAATCAACCATATAATACAAGACACCTGAACCTGAAGTAATTTGATCCATAAATAATATGAAACCAACTCCAAACAAGCATCCAAATAACGATGACCATTTACCTGCTTCAGATTGTGAAATTAGTCTTTCATCTATATTCTTGAAGCCAATAAATAAATCAGTTTTAGAAAGATATATTGTAAAAAATAAAAGAAGCACTCCAGAGGCTTGCAAAGCTAAAAATAAAAGGTCTAAAACCAAGTAAATTGTTCCTGAACCATTAACTAAATAGTCGACACCATAAAATATTACAACCAATGAAAAACCAGATACTAAAAGCTCATTCCTTTGATGAGATGTAAGATTCCCTGATGAACTAAAGATTTTGTTTAAATAATCAATTAAGGAAATCGCTGATGAATAAATTAAAATTAGACCAATCAAGGTCAAAATAAAGAAGATATAATCTATAATGAGGTAGAAAATACCTGAACCTGACGTCTGAATATCCAAGATGCTCACTAAAACTACTTGGAGTATTGAAATTGCAAAAATACCCAACTTCTGTGAATCTGTAAATGCTCTAAATTGAGCACTCAAATAAGGTATTTCAGGTAAATTTGCTATCCCCTTAAAATCATTATATGCAATAGATTTTAGAAGTAAATAAACAAACGATATAATCACTACTAAAGCTATTCCTGCAAACCAATCACCTGTTATTTTCCAACAGACCAAATAGAAAAGAAAAGCAGACAAATTAAACCAATTAAAGATTGAACCCTTGCCGTTACGAGCTCGCTCAATTTCCCAATTTTCTAAAGCATTACCCAAACCTTTGGGCATAATCATCAAAACTCCAATCAAAAAAATATAGGGCATTGCTTCCCCAAACTCTGAATATGAAGGACGGTCTAGTGCTGGACCTATACCATACAAAGCAGTCTCAGATATTGCCCTAACTAAGCCCACTATTACCGAAGCTATCAAAGCTCCTCTTACAGAGCCTAAAGTTCCTAAGACAATAACCGCAAAGGCCGGTAAAAGGATACTTAATCCAACTTCAGGATTTACACGAGTATACATGCCAAATAATACCCCACCAAAGCCAGAAACTCCTGCAGCTAGGAAAGCTGTAGTTGCATATATCCTCTCAACGTTAATTCCAGATGAGGCTGCCAAATGAGGATTATCTGCAACTGCTCGCATCTGCTTTCCAAGTCTAGATAAGTTAAGTAAAAATAA
>MIZB01000248.1_pt1 | contig 15645 bp, 16 predicted proteins | sample 888171 | NCBI WGS metagenome assembly MIZB01 (sample SAMN05440186, study PRJNA335308) | marine metagenome | isolation source: marine water
ACAATCTTCTCCTTCTTGAGCTGATTCGTCATCTTCACATGCTATTTGATCTGCAATTTCTTGAAATACCTGATCCATCCAAGTTTCTGGAATATACATAGGGAATATGTCATTCCATTCAGTAATTACATCTGGAAGTCCATCGCCATCTCTATCAACGGTTATGCTAAATTCTTCACTATCGTGAAGTTCCTGAATTGAATTTGTTAATTCAGAGTAAAGCTCTTGCATTTCAGGTAACTGATCACAGTCTAGATCTGGGCATAAACTCAATTGTGGTTTTGCAATATCTATCTGTCCACCTATATCTCCGCTAACTGTCAATCTATCTAATTGGCCTTCCCAATATTTATTTTCTTCTAAAGGAAGGTCCATAACATTCATTGGATTGTCACCAAAATCAAATAACAGATTGATGCTTGCTTCGGCACCCATTTCAAAAACTGCTGTTTCTAATTTTATGTCTATTGTTTCATAGCAAGTTGCTTCTTTAGCTTCTTCATTTTCATCACACACTGAGAATGGATCGCTATTTCCTTCTTCAGCTTCTCCTTCATCCTCTCCATTTTCACAATGCCATATTCCATCATTTACGTAATCCATAGGATATGTGTCTCCATTATCACATTCAAAATCGTATCCATTTCCCGGTTCATCGCTACCATCATTACAGTCTTCATATCCATCATTTGCCCAATAAAATGGAATAACGTTAGATCCATCTGCGCATTCAAATTCTGGTTCTCCTCCGTCATCTTCACTATCTAAAATTGAGACTCCATTACGGGTGATATTTGGTACATTCTTAATTGTAACTCCTCCAGATGCTGCAAGTGCAATTGTAATTTGAGTCTTTGCTAATTCGTGGGTATCTTGGGTCCACCAGGTATCTTGTGTTATCTTAGCAACATAGTGCATACTTCCTCCAATCTCAGTATCTAATTCTTCAAGAACTAAAGGCTCTCCTGTGATATTATCTAATAATTTAATCTGTGGATTTTCACAATCGTCTTCTTCTTCATTATAATCTTCTTCTTCACATTTCACATTTAATCGTAATTCATGCTCACCTTCAGCAGGGAACATGCTTGTAAATTTAGTTCCCAATACTGTATGAGAATAGAGAGATTGTTCTGTTTGCATATGAATCATATTGTCAAAATTATCAATTACTTCTCCAGTATAATAAAATCCTAAAATTGCCTGATTATCAAGATCGAACGATTTTAATTCAAGGCCTGAAGCGTTCTTCACCATTTCGGCCTCTTCACCAGACATTAGATCTGTAATGTTATTTTCTAATTCAGAAATTTCTGAACTCACTTCTTCCATCAAATCAATTTCTTTTCCGAATGCCCAAGACTCTCCAACAGCAAATGTTGAATCTTCTACTGCAGTACTGGCTGATGCAGAAAGCAAAATTGTCGCTAATAATGTTACAATTGCGATTTTATTCATATTCTTGCCTGCACTGCAATGTATTTAAATCTTATTCAAAAAAAAATTATGGAATCAATCAAAATATCTCTAATGGGTTGTTTAGTTAATCTTATCAATACCTCGAGCCTTTAATCGCTGGTTGAAATGAAAAACACTGTTTCTATGAGTCTGATGATTTTCATAATAACTTCTGGTTGTACTGGTCCAGGTGGGCTTTTTAGCGAAGATGAACCTGATCTTGTTCCTTTTGAATTCGATTTAACTATTGAAGATTTATGGAATGATATCCCAATAAACCAAACATCAGCTTCAGATATCATCAATTTGACTTATGAATTTGATAAAAGTCCAAGAGTTACAAATCTGACAGAAATTGGATATAGTATCAACAATCAACCTTTACTTTTAGTTGAATTTGGAGATTATGATCCTACCGTTCCTACTGTCTATTTTGTAGCAGCTCAACATGGCAACGAACCTGCTTCAGTCGATTCTGCATATTTACTGGCTAGACATTTTGCTAGGGCCTCTCCTGAGGAAATTGAACCTATTTTAGAAAAAATAAATCTTGCTATTTTTGTAATGGTCAATCCCGATGGAAGAGATGCTAACTCTAGAGGTAATGCAAATGGTACTGATCTAAATCGTGATCATATGAAATTATTAGAACCTGAAGGTAAAATAATGCAAGAAGCTTTCCAAAAAATCCACCCCTCTGTAACTGTAGATATGCATGAATTTGGAGGCGCAGGCACTATTATTTTCCAAGTAGCTGCACCACAAAACCCTGTAACTCATCCTGATGTGCTAGCTGCTTCTTATGTTTTAGAAACTGATGTTATTGAAGCCATCAATGAAGAATGGGGCTTTGGGAGTGTTACTAATTATCCTCCAACTACCAGTTCTCAAGATTCTAGTATTCATCGTAACCACTTTGCAGTACATGGTTCTGTGAGTTTATTGTTTGAATCTGCCGTTTCGGAAGAATACTCGGAGAGAGTTAGGCTACAAAGTTGGGCAGCTATTGCCGTAATTGATGAAGTAGCCGATGATCCCGATTATTATTTGGATGCAAGACAATCTTCTGATGATGAGGGACAAGAAGGCAATGATATTGTGTATACTTACTTGTTTGAATGTAGTGACCCGGCAACTGCTGAAACTCTCCGAATTTTAAAAGGTCATGGATTCGATGTTGGCTACAAGACTGATGATGAAAGTGTAACTTCCATACACTATGAAACGTTTCTACCGAGGACAAATTTTCCTAATGGAACTGCCCTAGTTCCAATGGACCAAATTGGATGGAGAATGATTAGTGAATTAATGGAATACACTTCTACTAAAGATCAACACTATACTAATTCTCCTAAAGACCGGGGACAAGATGCATGGAGGGCTCTTGAACCTGTAGATTATATAGTCAATAATGAAATTTGTTGAGGTATCCCTAAATAGTATTAATTTTACTTGTTCGTATGGACTGGTTAAATCTACTAGGTAAAGGGTTGTTTTCTGGAGCTGTGATTGTTGCTGCAAGCGAAATTGCTAAAAAATCAACAATATTTGGCGCATTGGTAATTTCCTTGCCTCTTGCGAGCATTATGTCAATGACTTGGTTATACAATGATACAAAAGATAAAACGCAAGTTGCAGACTATGCTGAAAGTATTCTTTGGTTAGTCATTCCATCAATGGTTCTGTTCCTAGTTTTGCCTACTTTACTAAGAAGAGATTGGGAATTTGAATATGCAATGGCTGTTGGAATAATGATGACTCTCTTAGCTTATGCTGCAGGGGTTGGTCTTGCTAAATATTTTGGAAATGTTTCGTAGTGCTTAAATAACGCAGATATCGTGAAGCGCTATGGACGAAGGTACGGCCTTATTGATTGTTGGCGGAGTTTTATCATTTATGGGGGTTGCAATGAATATAAATCCTATCAAATTCGATGAAGATCTCTTAGGGGCTCTAGAAGGTGAATTAAGTGATAGGGAAAATATGCTTCGAAACTTCGGGGCGCAACTTAGAACGGTAATTGGTGCTTTGGCAATTACTCTTGGGATTATTGCAATATATAACAGAGACTTACCAACAAGCGATGCTGAAAATTTATTAGTTTCAATGGGAATAGGATTTGTTCTTTTGATGGGAGTTGTTGTTGCCGGACATTATAGAGGATTTGTTGATAGGCTTATCATTCCTCCTCTAGTTATTTTTACTGTCCTTAGCAGTATTTGTTTCTATGCTGGACTAATGTAAGCTTATGGTTTTACCTCCTAAAGACCATCCTCGATACAAATCACTTTTAGCCAGGGAAAAATTAGTCGAAGCCTCCGATGTTGTGGCTAAACAGGGATTGATTGCGCATGGAAGAGGCGAAGCTTTTGATTATTTACTAGGTGAACAGACTTGTCTACCTGCTTTGAGTTCAATAAAAGCAGCTTGCTCAGCCCTTCTTGTCGCTAAAAACCCAGTAATTTCGGTAAATGGAAATGTTGTTGCTTTGGCAGCTAGAGAAGTGGCAAGATTGGCTGAAGTAAGTGGAGCTAAAGTCGAAGTTAATTTGTTTCATAGAACTCCTGAAAGAGTTATAGGATTAACTAAGCTAATGAAAAATGTCGGCGTAGATGCTTTAGGTGAAAATGCAGATGATTTAATACCTGGATTAAATTCTGAAAGAGCAAAATGCTGCTCTGATGGCATCGGTTCTGCTGATGTTGTTCTTGTTCCATTAGAAGATGGCGATCGGTGTGAGGCATTGGTTAATATGGGAAAACAAGTTATTGCAATTGATTTAAATCCATTATCAAGAACTGCTCAAACTGCACACATCACTATTGTTGATGAAGTTACTAGGTGCTTACCATTACTATCTGATTTTATCAAAGACAAAAAGGGTCTTGATATCTTTGATAATAAAAAATGTTTAAAGGACGTTTTGAATTATATTTCAGACAGGTTAAAATCTTGAGTGTTCTGAACATTTTATTCGTAGGTAGTGACGATGTTGCCCGCTCTATTGCTAAAAAATCAGATTCTCGTGATGTTGACAACTACATCTATAAAGACTTGAAAGAGGGAGGTGAATTTTCTACTATTTCTATACTTAGGCCAAAAAATTATCCAGAAAAGCCAAAGCCATTTTTTGCTTCTTTAACAGTTTCTGATTTTGGTATTGTTGAAGTAAATAACGTTGATGCAGCATTTGGTGAATCTATCGTATCAATGGCTAGTGCTGGAATCGAAGAAGGATTTGTAATTATTAATCCTGCTGACGGAGGTTGGGTAGATGAATCTCAAGTGAAGGGTTTACTAACTCAAGCCGGCCTTGAAAACTGGGCCTTTATTGAAAATGACGGAATTACTATTAGAGAAAAATTGATTGATATTTTAAATAAAATAGAACCTCATGACGAAACTGGATTTGTTGTTGCTGTAGATCAAGCATTTACTGTGAAAGGAGTAGGGCTAGTCGCGATAGGCCATGTTCAATCGGGAAAATTAAATAAACATAGTGATGTAATTTTTGCAGGCTCAGAGGGGAGTGCAGTTGCTCGCTCGCTACAAGTCATGGACTTGGATGTCGATATTGCCCATGTTGGAGATCGGGTTGGTCTAGCATTAAGGGCGAATGGATCATTCAGAGATGATTTACTCGGTAGAGGATCTATCTTAGCAGACAGTACTGAACGCTTTGAGATACAAAAAAAATCTAACTTTAAATTAAATAAAGCTGCTTTTCAAAAACATGAACTTGTAGAAGGAGATGTGATTCATTTATGCTCAGATTTCCAATTTGTAGTAGGTAGGATTACGAATGTCAAAGATTCAATTGAAGTGGAATGGGATTCGCCTATTGTAATAAACAAAACATCGAAAAGAAATTCACTAATTATTCAATTGGAATCTAAGCCTAGGATTATGGGTTCTGCCAAAATGAATTCGGCATGAACTTTGCTTATTGTGTAAGCACCTACAAACTATATATACTCAAAAAACAACCATTATCTAAGGTGTTTTTTGCTAAATCGACGTAATTTTAGGATTGTTGCTTTTGGTCTTACGCTTTATTTTTTTATAACAAATATCCTAATAGGCAACTACGTTTTGAATGCTGGAACTTGGGGAGGTGGACTTAAATTCCTCACAAATTGGAATTTATTGCTTAATTTCATAATTGCTAGTTGTGCGTTAATTAATGAAAGAGATTCAAAATTTAATTCATATTATTTTCTATTACCTGGTTCAATGGTTTTGAATGTTTTAGTTTTTCTTCTATATTGGTTAATCAAACTTTTCGGAGGCTTTGGGGCTGCTGAAAGTGGTTGGACTATTTTCAACGTGCTTAAAGATTATTATATGCATTTTGGAACTTCCATATTTTTGTTTGTAGAAGTTCTTTTTTATTCAAAAGCATTTGACAATTTGAGAAAGGAATATTCTATTTTTACTTTTATTTTCATAGCATACATTGTTTGGATGGAATTCTTTGTTCAAGTAAATAATGACATTCCTTGTGGAGCTGTTTCTTGTGGCTTTCCTTATTTATTTTTAAATGATCTTAATAATGTAGGCCGAATTATTTTCTATCTCATTGTTTGGATAATGGGCAATCTTTCTTGGATTGGTTGTAGAAAATTAGTGAAGGGGCCTGGACATTCCTTATTTTAAATATTCAAATTATCTTCTATGATTTGCTCCCAACCGTCTGGCTTTGGTGGCCACCCTTCTGTCATATATTTGTAAAAGTCATCTTTATTTTTAACGGAAAGAGCTTCATTGATCTTTTTTTCATTACCTATTGTTGAAAAAGTATCTTCGGAATCGATAGCGTGAGCAGCCCCAACATGATTGGGATAAACTCGTATTTTCTCATCTAATTTTTCTAATTTTCGTAAACTATCAAAAAGTAAATCTGATTTTTCTCTATAGTCTCCACCTAAATCAATTCGACCGACATCTCCTATGAAAAGACAATCGCCACTGAGAAGCATTTCATCAATTAAGTAACAATTATGGTCATAAGTGTGTCCTGGTGTGAACATCACTCTAATTTCAGAATTACCTATTTTGAAAATATCATTATCATTTGTTTGAATGATATCTCCTTTATATTTAGTCAAGGAACTTTTTACAATCCCTCCCGTTTTATATTTATTGGAAAAATAAGAAGAGCTTGATTTTCTATCTGCATGAGTATGGGTGTCTATTACATATTTTATAGAAAGGTCTCCAATTCTTTCCAATTCTTTTTCGATATTACTCTCATATCCTTCAAACGCATCGACTATAGCTCCTTCCTTCACCAGTTTCTCCTAAAATCAGTTGAGACAGATTAGCCATATTATATATTGGTAAAAGAATAGTACTTATAAGACACACACACCCCTTCTTCCTATGGAACAATCTATTTGTTCGGCGGCTTATTTTTGTTATTTTTTCATATGATATTTTTTTGAAACAGTCTGGAGTGGAAGAGAAGGTGTCTGACAAGTTTCTTTTATCTCTCTCTAATGAATAAACCAATGGAAGAAAAAAAGGAAACCTTCGAAGACTGTTGTCTTTTCGTAGAAGCCAATACCGAACAATTAGATCAAGGAATTCTTTTGAAATTATATTCATATTATAAGCAAGCTACAAAAGGAGATGCAATAGGCGTAAGGCCAGGAATTCTTAACATGAGAGCTAGAACTAAATACGATAAATGGGCCAATCTTTCTGGAATGACTAAAGAAAAAGCACAACAAAAGTATATCGAAACAGTACAGAATTTAACAATTACAAAACAGTCTCCTCCTAATCTTGAAGATAAGCACAGTATTGCCAAAAGAATGCTCAACAAAACTCTAGATTCGGAAGAATACTTTGAAATTAAAGAATTATGGAAAGCACATTCCATTGCTGAGGATAAACGAGATATTGAAGGATTAATGGCTACGTTGACTGAAGATTGCAGATATGAGATTCCACAAATTGGAAAAATATATGAAAACAAAGAAGGAGCTACTCAGTTTTATCATGATTTGCTCGGTGCCTTTCCTGACATTGTATTTAGTTTAACACAGATCTACATCAGTCCGCAAGGAGTTGTAGAGGAAGCAACTGTAAAAGCAACGCATGAGAAGGATTGGTTGGTACTTCCTGCCTCAGGAGAACTAGTTGAGTTTGAAGTAGCTATTTTCTTTCCTTGGGACTCCAAAGCAAAAAGATTCAAAGGAGAAAGAGTTTACTTCAATTTTGATAGAAAATTCTATAGAAAATATGGAATGGAACCGCCATTTCCTGAACTCGAAGAATAATGGCAGAACAACCTAAATACAAGCTTATCAAGCAAGATGGTAAAATTGAAATCCGTCAATACTCAGAATATGTAATTGCAAAAACATCTATCAAACAGATAGAAATGAATCAAAATAATAATATGTTTAGAACGCTAGCCAGTTATATTTTTGGAGGAAATGTTAGCAATCAGTCTATCCCTATGACTGCACCAGTTATAACACAAAACAAAGATTCCAATTATGACATGATTTTTTTTATGTTAGGTGTTAAACAACCTGAAGACTTGCCTCTCCCAAATAATCAAAATATATCCTTAGAATACATGGAGATAGGAAAAACAATATCCATTACTTTTGGAATGTGGGCTACCGAAAAAAGAGTCCGTTATTATAAGGAAAAACTAGATAAACACATTAACCAAAACAAGATACAAACGAAATCATCACTAATGGTCGCTCAGTATAATTCTCCTTGGACATTGCCTCCTTTTAGGAAAAATGAACTACTTTATACTATTGAATGATTACTAAAAAATCTCCCGATTAAACTAAAACCCCCACTCAATAGGTAGCTATGGCGACGGCCGTACATGAGTTAGAAGAGATAGCTGAACAAATTTACAAACAATTAAGCACAGGTAAAATACCAGAGATGTCAATTCCTACAAGAAGTAAGAATAACATAATTTTTGATGAAAAAGCTAAAGTTTGGAAATATGGAAAATCAGAGACAACAAGAACTGCAAAAAAATTAGACGGAGCTTACATGCTCCTCAGAACAACTTATCTTTTAGATTTTATTAGAGAGATGTCAAGTCAAAGTAAATCTTCAACTTTAAGAGAATTATATTACATTTCGGAAGCTTGGGATTTAGGAAAATTTCATGCACAGGACGAATCCAATAAATTAATAGAAGATTTAGAAATCATTACACATTTTCAGCGAGAAGATTTTAAGATTAGACCAGAAGACGATGGAGCTAAGGTGTTAGGAGATGTAACGATTACAGAGATAAATCGTAAAGGAAACCCTATGAAAATAAATTGTCGTAATGACGTAGGCGATACGGGATACAACATACCTTACAACGTCGAAGATACAAAAATAACATTTAATGATTTTGGAAATTCGAAATGCATTATAGCAATAGAAACGGGAGGAATGTTTGATCGCTTAGTGGAAAATGGATTTGATGAAACCCATGATGCGATATTAGTTCATATCAAAGGCCAACCCGCCCGTTCAACACGTCGTTTTTTACAAAGAATGCACGAAGCATCAGGACTCCCTTTACTTTTGTTTACAGATGCAGATCCCTGGTCTTATCGGATTTATAGTTCAGTTGCTTATGGGGCTATCAAAACAGCACATATTTCTCATATTTTAGCCACACCATCTGCAAGATACTTGGGAGTAACGCCTTCTGATATTATAAATTATGACTTGCCTTCTGACGATCTCTCAGATAGGGACATTAGTGCTTTGAAATCAATTTTAACAGATCCTCGTTTTAAGAGTAAATATTGGAAAGGCGAAATAGAGTTACAATTAGAAATAAACAAAAAATCAGAACAACAAGCCCTAGCGAAGTATGGACTTGATTTTGTAACTAAAACCTATTTACCAGCAAAACTAAAAGAAATGGGAATTTAGTCAGTTAGTATGATTTTCTTCATGCCTTTAAATCAAATCTGTCAGCATTCATTACTTTATTCCATGCAATGATAAAATCTTTAATAAATTTTTCATGATTGTCTTCTTGCGCATAAACTTCAGCTATTGCTCGAAGCTGTGAATTACTTCCAAAAACAAGATCAGTTCTTGATGCGCACCTCATAACATCTCCAGTAGTTCTATCTATTGCATCATAGGAATTACTTCCTGTAGCTTTCCATTCTACGTCCATGTCAAGAAGAGTAGTAAAGAAATCATTAGATAATTGATTTACGTTTTCAGAGAACAGGCCGTAGCCATTGGAACTGATTCCAAGAGATCTAAAGCCACCAACAAGAACAGTCATCTCAGGAGCGGATAATCCTAGAAGTTGAGCTCTATCAAGCATCATTTCTTCTGGACTAACTGTAAAATGTCTTTGGAGATAATTACGGAATCCATCTGCCACAGGTTCAAGAACTGCAAATGAGTCCACATCGGTTTGTTCCTCAGAAGCATCCCCTCGACCATGAGTAAATGGGACTTCTACACTGGTTGCCATTTCAATACCAACATTTCCTGCTAAAACAATAGTATCTGCTAGACTAACGTTATGAGAACTGGAAATCTCCTTTAGCGTGCTTAGAACTTTATCAAGTTGTTCTGGTTTATTCACTTCCCAATTTTTTTGAGGAGATAGGCGAATTCTTGCACCATTTGCACCACCGCGCATATCTGAACCTCTAAAAGTTGAAGCACTTGCCCAAGCAGTTTCTACCATTTCTTGAATACTAAGTCCACTTTCCTTAATGGCTGATTTAACTGTTGAAACATCATAATTGGAATTTCCCTTAGGAATGGGATCTTGCCAAATGAGTTCTTCTTCAGGAACATCAGGACCAAGATACCGTGCTTTTGGCCCCATATCACGATGGAGTAATTTGAACCAGGCACGAGAAAAAGCATCTGCAAAGTCTTTTGGATTATCATGAAAATGTTTCGAAATTTTTCGATATTCAGGGTCGCGAATCATAGCCATGTCTGCAGTAGTCATCATAGTTTCTACTTTAATTGAAGAATCTTCAGCGTCAGGTGCTAAGTCTTCTTTATCAGGATTGGAAGGAGTCCATTGATGCGCCCCTGCAGGGCTTTTTACTAATTTCCAAGAGTCTTCATATTTGAATAAGAGATCGAAGTAACCATTGTCCCATTCAATAGGGTTTGAGGTCCAAGCACCTTCAAGGCCGCTAGTAATTGCGTCACGTCCTTTTCCGGATTTATGAGTGTTAGCCCAGCCAAATCCCTGTTCTTCAATCCCAGAGCCCTCTGGTTCGTTACCAACAAGTCCAGCATCTCCAGCCCCATGTGCTTTACCAAAAGTGTGTCCTCCTGCAGTCAAAGCGACAGTTTCAGCATCATCCATGGCCATTCTTGCGAAAGTTTCTCTAATGTCTTGTGCACTAAGCAAGGGATCTGGATTTGCATTTGGCCCTTCCGGATTAACGTAAATCAGACCCATTTGTACTGCAGCAAGAGGGTTGTCTAGTGATTGGCGAGTATCGCCATATCTATTATCACCAAGCCATTCATCTTCACTGCCCCAGTAAATATCTTCTTCTGGATGCCAAATATCTGGGCGTCCGCCTCCAAACCCAAACACAGGCCCTCCCATAGATTCTATAGCCACAATTCCAGTTAACACTAGAAGATCTGCCCAACTGATTTGATTTCCATATTTTTGTTTTATTGGCCATAATAAGCGTCTAGCTTTATCCAAATTTCCATTATCTGGCCAACTATTGAGAGGCGCAAAACGCTGAGCCCCAGTGCCAGCACCACCGCGCCCATCACCAGTTCGATAGGTTCCTGCAGCATGCCAAGTCATACGAATAAAAAATGGGCCATAGTGTCCGTAATCGGCAGGCCACCAATCTTGACTATCAGTCATCAACTCATTAAGGTCTTTTTTTAATGCATTATAATCTAAATTTTTGAAAGCTTTTTGATAACTAAACGAAGCATCCATTGGATTGGATTTATTGTCATGTTGATGGAGAATTCCTAAATTGAGCTGGTTAGGCCACCAGTCTTTGTTTGTTGTTCCAGCTTCTCCAGTTGTTGTAGCACCGTGCATTACTGGGCATTTACCTGCCCCGCCATCATTTTCTTTCATTTTTTTACACTCTCAGAGCTTTCAAATAGTTTTAGAATAACATAAGCTCGTATTATCTCATCAGAGGGTTAGACATAAGGCCTTTGACTTCCTTAACAATTTTTATGAAAATTCTTCACTATTAGTCAACCACAGATTCTTTATTCCAGATACTGAGCATCTTGCCGAGCTCTTTCACTGTGTTGACCACAGGAGCCCATTTTTGTAGAACTTCTGGTGCATGATGTCCCCAACTCACTCCGATACCCTTAACTCCGGCGGCATGCGCCATCTCCAGATCATAAGTGGTATCTCCAACCATTACAATATTTTCAGTTCCGGTTTTTTCCATAATAGAGAATAGTAAATCGGGATTTGGTTTGGGTCTAGAAACAGAATTTCCTCCCAAAACAACCTCAAATCGATTTTCAAAACCAAATTGTTTTACTACACGATCAGCACCACGTTGACTCTTACCAGTAGCAATAGCTGCTCGAAACGGGACTGTCAAGAGGTCAGATACGCCTTCGAATAGGCATTCATAATGTGCAGATTTAACGTATGCATGCGAATATACTTCAGCTAAAGCCACAGGATCGTGTTCAGGTCCAAGTTTCTGCATGATTTCAACTAAAGGTAAACCAGTTAGACTGAGAATGTCTTTTTTTGGTGGGCATTTAACGCCTACACTTTTCCAAGCTGCTTTATGCGATTCCAAAAGTGCACGAGTTGAATCAATAAGGGTCCCATCTAAGTCAAATACTACAAGCATTTTTCAATTAAGTAAGGCTTTAGCCATAATTCCCCTTACTTCTTCAACGTGTTTGTCCAAGTTTTCTTTACTCCAGTTGTCTGTTTTAATTGAATCTAAGACTTCAACTCTAACTTCACCAGGATAAAATTCCATAGTTTTTGCAGGCCATACCTTATGCGCACCGTGAAGTACAACAGGAACAATAGGCAACCCTGTCGCCAATGCTAAATGTACAAACCCTTTTTTGAAAGGAATTAATTTCCCATCAAGACTCCTTGTACCTTCAGGCCAAATCCATATACTCAAATTTTTAGTTTTAACGAAATTAGATAATTTTGCCATTGAATCAATAGCTTTTGAATTATTCCCCCGATCAATCAATAAGTGTCCAGCAAGCCAATAAGCTTGTCCAAAAAAGGGGATTCTCAAAATTTCTTTTTTACCAACACCACACCCTCCATAGGGGCAAAGTCCCATAGAGATGAAGACGTCTAAAGCTGAAGAATGGTTAGTAACAAAAATAGCCGGAGTTGAATTACTTAATTTTTCAGCATCAGGATTTACTACTTTAGCACCCACAATCCTAGCAATTACAGGCCCTATAATTTTTCCACAAAGATTTCCAATTCTCACTCTCAATGAACGAAAGGGAAGTGTTAACAGCATCAATGCCATACATGTTAAGGACCAAAAACTTAGCCAAACGAATCCGATAGTAAATCGAATTATAAAAGAAAAATAGCCGATTTTCTTTGGTTCAGCCACCGACATAATTCTAGTCGTAACTTTCTAAAATTTCTTCAAAATTTTGAGTTAAACGAATATCATTATCAGTTATGCCACCAGCATCATGAGTTGTAGTTGTTACAATAACTCTATTGTATTCACATAGAGTCATATCTGGATGATGATTCAGTTTTTCAGCAGCTTCGGCTAATTTATTTAAAAATCCCATAGCTTCCATAAAATCTTTAAACATAGTTTCTCGAATCAATATTTTATCTTCCGAATCATAATCCCAAGGCCCAATCATTCGAATACGGCTAGTAATATCCTCATCTTTCAATAAGTCCATATTTGATACGAGAAATCGACTCTATTTAGGCCTAACTCAGAAACATATTTTAACACCCCTTCTCAAATAGAGCATTATGGTCCAAGAAGAAATGAGTTTTTCGGAAAGCATGTCGACGATGTTACCAATAGGAATGGCAAGTTCGGGATTCTTACTAACTATCATGGGAGTTTATTTTTATTTATTTCCAGAAGATGAGCAATCAGTTACAGCCCTTATTCCAGCAATAATTGGTTTAGGCTTAATGATTCCTGGATTAATAACCATATTACGTCCAGAAAACAAAAAGCATGCGATGCATGCTGGAGCAATGTTTTGCTTAATAGGATTACTTGGCGGCCTAATGGGCATTCCAGACTTTATCGCTTGGATTACAGATGGCGGTGATTTGGAAAGGCCAACAATAGCTAGGATGGCCATGGTCTTACTTTGTGGAGAAAATTTAGTTGGAAGTATTCTTTCATTTAGATTAGCAAGAATTAAGAGAGAGCTAGAATCGCAAAATTAATGGAAGACAAACCCCAAGCAGCAGTTACTCGCCATGAAGGCTTTCAGATTGCCAAGATTAGTGAAAACAAATATATTTCCGGGGCAGCAATTGCAATTGTTCTTATTCTATCCATACAATTTATACCTCAAGTAAATGACTTTTGGAATGAGTTCTTTGTAAATCCTATAATGGCAGATTCTAAGGGCGAAGCTGGTGCTAAATACAATAGTTATAACACAGTAGCTTATGGTTTAGGCTTTTTTGTTTTGTTTATGGCCATAAATGAATTGCTTACGCGTTGGAAAATAGAACTTAATGAAAAGTTTGTATTTTCTTGTATCCCTTTACTCATCCTCGGAGGCGTAGCTAGAGTTCTTGAAGATGCCGATACTTTTGAACCACCTATTCAGTATTTTTTCATTTCGCCTTTGATTTATGGGATTTTAGTTTTATACAGTTTATTGATAATTGCACTTGGTGTTTGGCTATCAAAAAATGATTTACCTTCATTAACAAAGGGATTGGCTTTGGTTTATTTTACAATTGGAGGTTATGGATTATGGTGGTATTTTGCTCCAGGCGATTGGATACACCCTTCTTCTTGGGCCTTGATAGTCTTTTCTTTTACAGCCTTAACGGCAAAATTTTACAGAGGAAAACCTCTAAGAGATCCGGTTCTCTTCTTTGGCATTTCATCAGCATTAATGTTAACTTTAGCATATTTAACCTTAGCTCAAAATGAAGTGGTCTATCCAGAAATTTTGTGGAATACTTTGATTTTGGCTTCAGTATTAACCTTTGTAGTTTGGTTTTTTTCGTGGTTTATTTTCCCCTTAAAATCAGTCTATCTTTTGCTTTATTTTGGACACTTTGTAGATGGCGGAGCAACATTCTTAGGAATTGATGTTTATGGATACACAGAAAAACATGTTCTTCCCGATTTCTTTATAGAATATTTTGGAAGCGCAATAGTCATGCTTCCATTGAAATTCTTAGTAGTTACTGGAGTAATTACCGCACTTGAACTTGAAAAAAGTAATGATGAAGATCCAAGCATGGTCGCACTTCTATTGATGTTCTTATTGGCACTAGGATTAGGCCCAGGTACTCGAGATATTTTGAGAATAATGTTTGGAACTTAATTTTACTATTTATGATATAATTGCTTTATATTCTTTTAAAATAAGGTTGGCCTGTTTTTCCCAAGTCCAATTAAGTTTTACAAGTTCAGGGCCTTGCATCAAAGCTTCTTTCAATAATACTTCATTAGTGCACGATTTTATTATAAAATCAGCCAGTTTTCGAGAATCATTTTTTCCAAAGAAAAGAATAGGATAGTCTTCTTTGTCCCATTGACGATGTCCGTGGTTATTACTGACAATTAAAATTGACCCACAAGCCATTGCTTCAAAAATAGTAAGAGGTATGCTATCTGAAAGAGAAGAAGAAATAACGATTTTTGACTTGCCCATTATGCCCCCTAGCTCTTTCTCAGTTAGTTGTCCTGTAAATTCTACATTATGACCTTCCAAGTCTTCTTCGATAGTTTGTTTCAATGGGCCATCTCCTGCTAAGTAGAATTTAATTTCCGGATCCCTTTTGTGAACAAGAATTATGGCTTTAGCTACAACTTTAGGATTATAAATATCTTTGAACCCTCGACTAAAAACAACACATTTTTCTTTTTCTAAGGGCTTAAAAATATCTGTATTTATTCCAATTAAATTAGTCACTATTTTATTTTCGTCAACACCTAATTTTACCAGATCTTTAGATAATAAAGGAGGGCATATTAC
>MIZB01000346.1_pt1 | contig 15611 bp, 15 predicted proteins | sample 888171 | NCBI WGS metagenome assembly MIZB01 (sample SAMN05440186, study PRJNA335308) | marine metagenome | isolation source: marine water
TTAATTAACTACTCAATCCCAGTGTTCTTCAATTTTTAGACACATACCGGCAGCCACAGTAGCTCCCATGTCTCTAATTGCAAATCTTGCCAAAGGCTTGAACTTTGATTGTTCTTCAATTGCCAGAGGTTTTGTTGGTTTGATAAGAACCATAGCAGCATCTCCTTTCTTTAGGAAATCTGGATTCTCTTCAGTAACTTGCCCAGTTCTTGGGTCCATTTTTGCAAGAAGTTTATCAAAAGTACATGCAACTTGTGCAGTGTGACAGTGGAATACGGGAGTATATCCTTCAGTAATTACATTAGGGTGATCTAAAATCATAACTTGGGCTTTGAATGCACGAGCAACGGTAGGAGGATCATTTTCTGGCCCTCCAACGTCTCCTCTTCTAATGTCAGTGTGAGATATACCCCTACAATTAAATCCGATATTAGCGCCAGGTCCAGCAGATGGAACTTCAGCGTGGTGCATTTCAACAGATTTAACTTCTCCAACTTTACCGCCAGTGTGAGCTGATGGTTTGAAAATTAGTTTTGTGCCTGCTTTAATTGTTCCGGTTTCGACACGACCTACAGGTACAGCGCCGATACCAGATATTTTGTAAACATCTTGTATTGGAATTCTTACACTTGCGTCAGCAGATCCAGTTGGTGGATTTAGTTTGTCTAAAGCGCCTAGTAAGGTATCTCCTTTCCACCAAGAGAGATTATCTCCGGTTTCTTTTATATTATCAGCTTTCCAACCTGAAGCCGGTAAGATGTTAACCTGATCATCTGCAAATCCAACCATTCCTAGCATTGCTTTAACTTCTTTAACAACTTCATTAAATCGTTCTTCACTATATGCAGGTTTTGTAATATCCATTTTGTTTACAGATATGATCATTTGTTCAATGCCCATAACTTTGGATAACCACAAGTGTTCTTTGGTTTGAGCAGCAATACCATCATCTGCAGCTACAACTAATACAGCAGCATCTGCCTGGGATGTACCAGTTATCATATTCTTAACAAAATCTCTGTGTCCAGGAGCGTCAATAATTGTAAAATGCTTTGAAGCAGTCTTGAATTCCTTGTGGGCTACATCTATGGTAACTCCACGTTCTCTTTCTTCTTTTAGATTATCCATGACATAAGCCAATTCAAAACCAGCCTTTCCGCGTTCCTCAGCTTCTTTCCTGAATTTATCTATCAAGTGCTGTTCAATAGCACCCCCTTCCAATAGGACTCTACCTACTGTTGTTGACTTACCATGGTCGACGTGACCAATGAATACTACGTTCAAATGTTGTTTTTCAGCCATTATAATTTCCCTCCTTGGGATAGATATGTCGGCAGGATAGGGGGTAAATAAAGGATTCCCTCAATTAATAGAGGAGTGATAAGAGTATTATGGCAATATTTTTTTTTCTTCTTTTATCGGTAAATGAATGATAGATGAAAAAATCCCTATAGCTATTCCCACCCACCAAACGAAGGTATACGTCCCATAATCGTCGTATAATACACCACCTAACCACACCCCTACAAAGCTACCAAGTTGGTGAGAAAAGAAGACAATTCCATATAATGTAGCCATGTACTTTAGTCCATATATGTGAGCTACAAGTCCACTTGTCAATGGAACTGTTGCAAGCCATAAGAATCCTAGGGCAAAAGAAAAAATCAGTACTGTATTTGCAGTAATAGGAGTTAAAATAAACCAAGCAGCTATAACTGATCGGCCAGCATATATTCCAGAGAGGAGCCATTTTTTTTTGTATTTTTTTCCGGCCCAGCCAGCTACAAGAGTACCAATAATATTAGCAAAACCAATAATTGATATTGAAAGTCCACCTAGTGCGGCAGTCGTAGTTATCCCCAAATCTCCGCACCACCCATAAGAGTCAACTGGAGCACTCATCTCAGTGACCAAGGCAGGAAAGTGTGCAGTAATGAATGCTAATTGGTAACCGCATGCGAAAAAACCTATAAAAATCATAGCAAAAGAAGGGTCTCTAGATGCAACTTTCAATATGTCTCCGAGACTCTCTTCGATCTCGTCTTTGGTAGCTATTTCAGAGGTTTTCATAAAAGGTAATAGGAGTAACACAGACAATATGGATGCAGCAAAAACAATGAAGACCATCTGCCATTCCATTAGAGATAGTAGGGCAATGGCAGTAGGCGGCCCTATAATCTGTCCAGCTGAACCAGATGCTGTGGCTATAGACAAACTCATCTGCCTATTATCGTCTGAACTTGCTCTACCTATTACTGCAAGAATAACGCCGAACCCAGTTCCAGCAATACCAAAGCCAACTAATATTTCATAAATTTGATGCTCTAAAGGAGTAGTGGCTCCAGCAGACAAAATCAAGCCTAATGCATAAAGTATGGCACCTAAAATTATGGCTTTTCTGTCTCCCATTCTTTCAGCCATTGCGCCAAAAAAGGGGCTGCCAAACCCCCAAGCTAGATTTTGAATTGCTATTGCCAAACTAAATTCAGCTCTTGGCCATCCAAATTCATTAGCTATTGGAATTTGAAAAACGCCATAGGAAGCACGTATAGAAAAACCTACAAGAATGATGAAACATCCAGCCAATAGTACAGGACTAATCAGAGGTTTTTTTCTACTCATCAGATAAACATGTGGAGTGGACGATTTAAGTTAAATACCTCAGCCACTACTAATAAGGTATGAAGTTTGACATCAAAGGCAATCCTTCTTACGGAGAAGTTGACGTAGAACTAGGTCCTGGAGAAGTATTCCTGATAGAGCCCGGGGCTATGTCTAGAATGTCTTCAAATATGGAGTCTAGTTTTCAGAGACAAGGCGGTTTCTTTTCTGCAATGTTTCGCAAAATGTTCGGAGGAGAAAATTTTTTCTTAGGTAAATATAGTCATGAAAATGGTGGCAATCTTACCTTTGCACCTTCAATACCTGGCGCAGTTGAGCACTACAATCTATCTAATAATCATTTGAATATAATGGCAGGTTCTTTCTTGGCATGTACGCCTGGGATAAATATCAAGGCTAAATTTGGAGGTATCAAAGCTTTGTTTTCAGGAGAGGGGGCTTTTCTTTTAGAAGCCTCAGGTAGTGGTGATTTATTTTTTAATTCCTTTGGAGGAATAATTGAGAAAGAGATTAACGGAGAATTTATAGTTGATACAGGGCATGTCGTAGGCTTCGAACCTACATTAAATTATAAGATATCAGGAATGGGAAATTGGAAATCAACAATGCTTTCAGGGGAAGGTTTGGTTATGACATTTAACGGCACTGGAAAAATATATTTACAAACAAGGACTATAGACGGTATTGCTTCTTGGCTTACACCGAGGTTAATATGAACATAAAAATAGATGCCGAAGGGGCATTTGGTTCAGCAATTGTAGTTCTAGAACCCGGAGAAAAGTTTGTGTCAGAGGCAGGTGCAATGTATAGGGCATCTCCGAACATGTCTATCGAGGTTGAATCTCGTAGAAAAAAGGATGAAGGTTTGTGGGGGGCTTTCAAATCAGGCATGAAAGCAATGTTTGCCGGAGAGTCTTTCTTTTTATCTTCCTATCAAACAACAGATAATACGACTGCAGAAGTAGGTCTTGCTCCAACACATCAGGGAGAAGTACGAAAAGTAGAAGTTGGTTCAGATACTTGGATATGTTCAGGCGGAAGTTACCTTGGTTCTTCAGGCGGTATTGATTTAGACACTCAATATCAAGGATTAGTAAAGGGGATGTTTAGCAAAGAAGGTCTAGTTTTTGTAAGGGCTTCAGGAAAAGGAGAGTTACTTGTAAATGGTTTCGGTAGAATCTCCGAGGTTTCTATTGGAAATGGAATAACAATAGATAATGGACATTTGATTGCCTTTACAGAAGGCCTAGAGTACGAAATTAGTAAGGCCGGCGGAGGCTGGATTTCTTCCATGATGTCAGGCGAAGGGCTAGTTATGAAGTTTAGAGGACAAGGTAAAATATTAGTTCAATCACATGATCCGAGTAGGCTTGGTGGAGCTTTGGGTCCTTTATTGCCGCCAAGGGAGGGCTAATGAAATACGACATAATCTCAGCACCTTCATACGCACTTGTTGAAATGTCATTAAATGAGGGTGAGTCGGTTATTGTTGAGCCTGGTTCAATGTCTTGGATGGATACTACAATTAAACCTAAAACTGAGATGAAAGGGGGTCTTTTCGCAGGCTTGAAGAGAAGAATGGGTGGAGAGTCTTTCTTTCTTAATACGTATACTGCAGAGGGAGGTTCAGGAAAGATAGGTATTGCACCAGGTTATTCAGGAGATATTATAGTAAAAGAGCTTAAAAATGAGACAATTTATATGGAGCGTGGTGCCTATCTTTGTCATGTAGGAAATATTGAAACCAGTGCATCTTGGGAAGGTTTTATGGGTACATTTGCAGAAGGAATGTTAGGCCTTAGAGTAAGTGGAACTGGCTTACTATTCTTTGGTTCATATGGAGATGTCCAAGAAGTAGATGTTCAAGGTTCCTATACTGTAGATAATGGTTATGCCGTTGCCTGGGAAAGTTCTTTGGATTACAGTATCGGCCGTTCAGGAAGGAGAATTCGTAGCTTTTTGTTTGGAGATCAATTGATTTGCAATTACCATGGGAATGGTAAATTGTGGATACAAACACGAAGTCCTCGTAATTTAGCAGCCTGGGTTCATCCGTTTAGGCCAGTTCAAACAAATAATGATTGATAAAGTAAAAACTTAAGAGTAGTTTTCAGGTCTTGGCATTTCAGCTTTCAAACCTTTACGTTGTCTAATATCTTCAGTAATTCCATCGATTAATTCTCTAGGTAGTGCTTCGTAACCTGCAAATTCAGTACTCCAAAGAGCTCTACCGCCTGTGGCAGATCGAATCTCACTTGCAAATCCAAACATCTCTTTAACTGGAGCTTTAGCAGTAATTATTGCCATATCTCCTTCAGTTTCCATTCCAGCAATTTCAGCACGTCTTTGTGACATTTCACCAGTCACAGATCCCATTAATTCCTGAGGAACGTTAATGTAAACATTTTGCTTCGGTTCTAACAACGCAACTCCGGCTGAAACAAGAGCTCCGTTAATTCCATTCCGTACTGCAGGAATAGTCTGCGCAGGCCCTCTGTGAATAGCATCCTCATGTAATTTAGCGTCGTTCAAAATAATCTTTACACCCATCATCTTCTCATGAGCTCTAGGTCCTCTCTTTACAACTTCATTGAATGCTTCAATTAGTAATTCCCTAGTTTCGAATAAGTTCTGGATACCCTTTGTTGCGTCAACAAAAACGCACCCGTTTTCAATGCAGAGAACACCACGGCCGTGAACTTTTGTCCATCCCATGTCTATTAATTGTCTTGCTACCTCTTTTGATTTTTTAATGTTACCAGAAGGTATAGTTCCATCAACAATAGCTTCTCTAACATCCTCTTCCAGCGGTTCAACAGTGATATAGAAACGGTTATGTTTATTCGGAGATTTACCCTCAAAATCACCAGGAGATTGCATTGCCACAGTTTCACGATAAACGACAATAGGTGGTGAAGTAGTGATTTCAACACCGTGTTCATTCTTAATTCTGTACTCCGTAATTTCCAAATGTAATTCACCCATTCCAGACATCAAATGCTCTCCAGTTTCTAAATTACTGTCAATTTGAATTGAAGGGTCTGATTTAGCTACAGCACGAAGAACTTCAACAAGTTTAGGAAGATCTTTAGTGTGTTTAGCTTCTATTGCAGTAGTTACAACAGGATCAGAATTATGAACAATTCTTTCAAAAGGCGTCATTTCTTTGTTAGATGAAATAGTTGATCCTGACTGAGCGTCTCTTAATCCTGAAACTGCAATAATGTTTCCAGCAGTTACAGTTTCGGTTGCAATGCGATCACCGCCAACAAACATACCTACTGATTGTACTCTGTTTGCATTTGGCATACCTGCAACATACATTTGATCACCTTTCTTGATAGAACCTGAGAATAATCGGCCTACTGCAATTTCTCCAGCGTGTGGATCTAGAACAACCTTGGTAACCATGAAGGCAGAGTCTCCTTTTCCGTCTGCATTAACCATAGCTTGTCCAATTTCTTCTTCAGACTCGCCTCTCCAAATGTGAGGAATGCGATATTTTTGAGCGTGGTTTGCAGAAGGTAATTTTTCTACAATCATATCTAATAATACTTCATGTAAGGGAGCAGCTTGAGCCAGTTCTCGTTTTTGCTCTTTCTCCATAAATTCATAAATTTGTTTAAAATTAACATTCTTTTTAGCCATGAAAGGTAAAGATGTTGCCCAATTATGATACGCTGAACCAAAAGCGACAGTTCCAGCTTGCGCATCAACCATCCATTCTTTTTTGAATTCGTCAGGTACCATTCGACTTATTAATTTATTAACCTCAGTAATAATTTTGCCAAATCTTTGCATCATATCCTCAGGCGTAACTTGTAGTTCTGCAATTAATCGATCGACTTTATTAATGAATAAAACTGGTTTAACTTTTTCTTTTAGAGCTTGTCTAATAACAGTTTCAGTTTGTGGCATTATTCCTTCGACAGCGCAAACAACAATTATGACTCCATCAAGAGCTCTCATAGCTCTCGTAACGTCTCCACCAAAGTCAACGTGACCAGGTGTATCAATTAAATTGATTAGATAATCTTCTCCTTTGTGTTCGTGGACCATTGATGCATTAGCTGCATTAATCGTAATTCCTCTTGCTGATTCTTGTTCATCAAAATCTAGCATTAACTGTTTACCAGCTAAATCTTCAGACATCATTCCAGCTCCGAAGATCAAGTTATCAGATAATGTTGTCTTACCATGATCAATATGTGCGGCAGTACCTATGTTTCTGACTTGCTCTAGCTTTGTAAATAAAGCAGTTGCCCGCTTTATGTTGTCTTCTTTACGGCCCATTTTTTCTCACTTTAGTTGTGTGCAGCTTCAGCTTGACGCTCAACTTCTTCTTTTTTACCAATTGCATAAGAATCAGGATTAGCTTCGGAAGCTAGCATAATTTCTTTTGCAAGAGCTTTTTCAATTGAACGTTGCTTTTTTGATGAACTTAAAGCACCGATACATAGATTTCGGATGGCAGTGTCAATTCTCCTTGTTGGAGAAACATCTACACCACTGTATACCCTTATTCCGCCGTATCTTAGAGAAACAACTTCAGCCCGTGGAGCTGAATTCTCTAATGCTTTAACCATATGTTGAGCTGGATTGTCTTTTTTCTTTTGATGAATCAGCTCAAATGAATTCTTTAGAACAGAGTATGCTTGAGCTTTTTTACCAGTGTATTTCTCAGATCTCATTAAATTGTTAATGATTCTTTCAATAACGGTTAAGTTTCTTTTTCCGAATCTTTTTTTAGAGTGTCTGCCACCTGTATGTGGTACCTGGAATGCATTTAGATTAATATGTTGCTCCAATGTTTTATCATTAACATCGACTTCAGTTAAGTCCCATTTACCAAACAATGGAACTACAGGTAATATTACTTCAGCGGTAGCTTCAGTTTCTTCTTCACTAGTAATTTCTTTATCTTCAGCCATATAATTTACCTAATTGGTTTCTCTTTTCTGCCTCGAACCATCTCTTTCAACGAAACATTATTTACTTTAGCAACCCTGTAACGTACACCAGACAAATCTCCATATGATCTTCCCATTCTTCCACCGACTCCTTCGATTACAACTTCATCGTGCTCATCTATGAAACTTATAGCAAGATTGCCTGGAGCTAGCGCAGTCACTTGTCTGCCATTCTTAATTAATTGAACTCTGACGCATTTTCGAATACCTGAGTTAGGCTGTTTTGCTTCTACACCAACCTTTTCCACAACTATTCCTTTTGCTTGAGGTGCGCCTTGTAAAGGGTCAGCTTTTTCCTTTAGCTTCATAGCTCTCTTACGATAGTATCTATCGTTCCAACGATGTTTTTGCCTTTTGGTACGTTGTGCTGATGCTGTGTAAAGACCTTTTGCCACTTGCGTATCTCCTTCTCAATGAATCGAGGTTTCAGCCGACAAGAGACCCATATATATACTGTTCGGCATTCTTTTTAAAAAATGTGAAAAGATAGGGTAAAGCCTTTTTTTAGAGTAGCCCAAAAGGGTATTGAGCCACCGTAGCTTAGCCCGGTTGAGCGGCTGACTTGTAATCAGCAGGCCGAGGGTTCAAATCCCTCCGGTGGCTCCAAGCATTTATGTTTATTTAGCAGCATTTAGTTATACTCTATAGGCAAAAATCAATAATTTATGTTAAGAAGTACCTCAGTAAAGCAGGAGTCTTGGAAACCAGTTAAGCTATTAGCTAAACAGCCGGTTAAAGATAAAATTTTATCTCTAGAATGCGACTTAGAAGGCAAAATAGCTGTTGCATTAACTGCAACTTCAATGAATATATTCAACGAAAGAGAGTTACTGAGTATCGTTGATATAGATGGAGGTTATCAATTAAAAATTTCTAGCCATTTAGAAAATATTTTCGTTCTTAATTCAAAAAAATTAGCTTGCTTTGATTATTGGGGCAATTTAAAATGGGAATATATTTCAGATGGTCTTATCGATGATTTTGAGATAGATCCCTTAGGTAAAAATATAGTTTTAAGAGGAGAAAAATTCGTAGTTTTTTTAAATCGATTTGGAGACTTGGAATGGGATTATAATTTTTCAGAATATATTATTGATATGCATTTTACTACGGGTGGATATTTTCTTATTTCAACTACGAATCAAATATACTCATTAATTTCAGACAACGCGTTCGATAAAATTTTAGAGATACCTGGACAGGTTAAGACTTTTTTTTCAGATGACGGAGGGATTGCGATTAATGATAAGAATCTTATTTCATTTTCATTAACAGGACACCTTACATGGGATAAAGATTCAGTTGATGTAAGCCATGTTAGATTCTCAAATAATTCATTAATGAACTATTTTGTTGAAGGTGACAAAAAATTAGTTTGCCAGGATAGAAATGGTGATAAGTTATGGACCTATTCTTCTGAAGATAAATTGCAAAATTTCAATTTAATTGATTCAGGAACGATGATTGGTTTGTGTTCTAATAATTATTTTCATATTTTAGATGAAAATGGAGCGCAAGCGTGGACATATTATGCTAGAGAAAAAGTAGTTGACTTTTCTTTTTCAAGTTTTGGCGGAGATGTAATCATAGCTTCTGAAAATAAAATCCACTGGTTTCAAAATGAAGGTTTCTTAAGAAACCAAGTTAACCTTAATCTTGAAGGTATCGAATCTTTAATTTCTAAAGTATCCTTTTACGAGTCAAATATTGGAGATATAGAAGATAATTTTGCTTTAGTAAGTGAGCAACCAGGAGGTAACTTTGTGTCACTTAAGAATTCTTTCAAAACGATAGTCAACCTAAGAACTAAGTTAGAGCATCTTCACAGGCGACATGTCAATTATTTAGACTCATTGCCTAAATTTATGGATTTATTGCATCTACAAGGTGCTCAAACTGATGAAATGGTCCCTCTCATATATCCTTATTTTTCTTTACATGGCGATATTATGGATAATTCAAATTATGATAATTTGTTTGAACTTGCAAATCATTTGTTATCAAAATTAGAAAGGTATGATTTAACTAAAATTAAGAACGACAGTATTTTTGATCAAAAAATTTTTATCAGAGATGCTAAAAAGGGAATTGCTAATGAAATTGTGAATATTCAAAAATTGATTGATCAATCAGTAATTGACTTAAAAAATTTAGAGGTTGATGTAAATGGCTTGGTAATTGCTTGGCTAGAATCAGGAAATGTGGATGATAAGCTTCAAGATTTTTTCCATACTTATTCTAATAATCTACTAGCTCGTTCTCTCAAGGGTGAAGTAATTTTAGAAAAAATGGAGAGTCACATGGCTTTTGTCGACTATAGTACGTCTAATGATTCCGTAAAATTACGCCGAGTTCGTTTCAGGAGTAGAAAGGACATTGAACTAAAATTAGAGCTGTTAAACAATTCAGAAAATAAGTTAGAAAATATGAACGTCAGGGCTAAGATTGAAGGTATCGGCTTAGATTTACTTTCACCCCCCTCAGGAGTTATAAGAATTGATCATCTTAAGCCAGGAGAATCTTCACCAATTACATTCTCATTTTCGCCTAAGAATAGGGCAAAAACAAGAGTGGTTTTAGTCATACAATACTTTGATACAGTAGGAAGAAAATGTACAGATTGGCTAGGCGACGTTGGAACAAATTTCTTAGGTTGTTATGTAAAGCCATTAACCTTGTCTGAACCGGAGCACGAATCAGAAAGATTAAATTTTAAGGATAATACCTCACATACTTCATTAAATGTGGAAGGTTTGCAGCTCAGTAAAATTACAAAAATTGCGAAAGGAATGCCAGGCCTTTACCTCTGCAATTTAAAAGAGGAAAATACACGATCAATAATTTACCACTCTGGAGAATCTAGTTTAGATGGGTCAAAATATTTGTCTATGATTTTCTTACGTAAATTAGGGGAGGACGAATCTTTGAGGGTTGCCTTAGAACTAATTTGCCATTCAAACGATATTGACAAATCTTCAGAATTAAAAGAGGAAATGTCCCTGTATCTTAAAAATAAGTTATTAGAATTGAATGCTAAGTTTGTTTAATATTCTCTCCATTTATGCTTACACTTAGAGTTAGTACATTGGTATATTCTTGTTGAAGGCTCATCTGCAGCCCGGGTTTGTCTTATCACCCAAGTAGCTTCATTATGCCCACATTTTTCACAAATAATCTTTGCAGTAGGCAGTGTTCCTTCTAAACCTTCAGTTACCACAATTTCCTTTTTTTCCATTTCTCTACTTGTGAGTTTAGTTTCACCCTTACCTTCAGAGTATTCACAATTAGGTCTTTTACACACTCTTTGGCCAGCTTCTCGGTTTAAAACGAGCATAGCTTTACATTTTGGACAGAACATTTTACAGCCTCACATTCTCGATTAAATCAGTAGCTTGTAATATATTTTTTTGATCAACTCCCATTGCTATACCAATAATTGCGTTACAGTCAAATTCTCCCATAAAGCCTTTGCAATGGCTCCAAGAAAAGACCTTGACAAATATGTCTCCAGCATAATTTGGATCAAAGAATAAAGAATCGCTAGTTGTTTTTGCACTCCATTGGTATATTGCAGTACCAAATGGAAGTTCAGAGTTGACTTCAGTTAGAATATTGCCATTAGATTTTAATTCTAAGCCTTCCAAATTCATTTGTTGTTTTACCTTATTAACCGTTACGTCTTGAAAATTCACATTTTCTAAGTTAAGCAAAGAACTTAAAGACAAAACAATAAGTTTTCCAGATAACCCGTCTAAACTTTCATAACTTTCTTTTGAAATTTTTAGATGGCCATTAAATTCTTTAATATTTTCATTTTCAAAAGGTCCATTCCACACGCCTGCGGTGAGATAGAGTGAACCACTACTAATGTTTGCATCTTGATAATTAACTAGTGCAGGCCCTCCAACTAACATTCCTACTGTTAATATAAGTAACAAACTAAATAACCTTCTGATTTTCCCTCTTTTCTTTTCCTGAATCCACCCGCCAATACGCAATTCAGGTTCTTCCATAAATATCGATGTTAATCACTAGTAATAATATTTGTTCTGGATGCCCAAATTAATTAATTGGGCCCTTTTAGCTACATAAATTATGGGTGAAGTTGCTCTAAAATACAGATTGATGCCAGAATCTCCGGATTCAGATATAGAAGCTATTGTTTCAGAAATACCAGGAGTTCTTCCTGAAGATGCAAATTTTGGTGCACACGAAGTTAAACCATTTGCCTTCGGACTTAAAGCAATTATGATAGCAATTATAGGAATAGATAGAGATGGGTTTGCTACAGAAGTTGAAGATGGTTTAAATTCATTAAAAGAGGTACAAACTGTAATTTTAGAAGAACAATCTTTAATTTAAAGAAAACACAGTACTATATTATCACCCTTCCATTGACGATATAATGTCAAACCGTACACCATTATCTTATACAACAACGAGATTAACACTGGGTACGTTTTTGAGAATAATGTTCCGCCCCAGATATTTAGATAGGGACAAAATACCTGTTGACGGCCCTCTAATAATTGCAGCTAATCATCTCTCCCACATAGATCCAGCATTCATAATGACTGCAGTTAAAAGACCAGTCTCATATCTATCTAAAAAAGAACATTTTGATGGCCGAATTAGACGTTTAGTATTTGAGAGAGTAGGAGTTATTCCTGTTGACAGGGAGGCAGGGGGGATCGAAGGTCTCGAGAGCGCAATCAAAATATTAGAAGAAGATGGTGCAATCGGTATATTTCCAGAGGGAACTCGGTCAAAAGATGGTAAAATGGCCCAAGGAAAAACAGGAGTAGCCAGACTGGCAGCTCACACAGGGGCTGCAGTAGTTCCTGTTGCGATCAGGCAAACCGATGGGGTATGGCCTGTTTCTAAAAGAGTGCCAAGGCCGTGGAGAAAATTTTATTATAAATTTGGAGAGCCAATGTATTTTTCAAATTCGGAAGCTAATAAAGAAAATTTACGGGAATTTACTGATGAAGTTATGAAAGAGATCAAATTGTTATCTGAAGAATGTGAGGATTATTGGGAATCTAGAAAAATACTACCTCGAATGAAAAATTACATTAAAAATAAATTACGTTAGTTCTTTCAATTTTGAATAAATATGTTTGATCCGTCTCTCATTTACCATTAAGTCATGTAGGCCTAATCTTGATTGACTTTGTAGCCAAACGTTTGTTTTTCCACCTTTGGTGAATAACTTTACAAATATATCATCGTAAAATCGGAATAAAGGTGTAATTTGGACAAAGTGCATAAAACCATTTTTTTCAGTTACTATTTTTGTTCGTGGCATTTTCATAATTATATTCTTTGCACTCTCTTGAACTTTCTCTACGGAAGACGATGTGATTAGTGGTTTCAGCCCTTCTCCCCTATTAGGGTTTTCAGCTATTCTTGTACAATTATTTTTACCAAACCTTTTTTTTGGAAAAACATCTCTTGGAACTGTTGGCGACAAGTAATAAATTACGTTAACCATGACTAAATATCCAACTATTGTTATGGCTAATAATGTTATAATAATTAATTCAATATTCATTTCTATTAATAATCCTTAACGATGCATTACTATCTTTCAAAGCTAGATTAATCTTATCTCCTGAATTAATTTCTATACATGGATTATCCTCAAAAGAATGTGCATATGGTACTGCCAATAAACTACATGCAGGTATAGTTTGTTGATCTAAATCAGTGTTAATAATTGCTTTTGGTCCATTTCCATTATAGAATAATCCTAGTAAAACGTAAGGTGCTACAGTGGACCCACTACCTTTTGGAAAAATAAGTATTTTATTTGCCATAGATATGCCATCTAGCGGATGTCCTTCCTCTTCAATAGTTCCAGTTTCCCTGTTTACAAATCCCAAGAAAGTGATTGGTACATCTGTAACAAGAGCTTCCCCTGTAATTTCCCATTCACTTTGTGACTCTAGCCCTTTACCTGAAATCTCAAGTGGTCCTGTTTTCAAAGTCTTATTTGTGATTAAGGTTTTATTTTTTGTTTTTATCGATTTTACGGTTTTGCCAGTTACTAAATCTTTATTTTCAGCAAATTTTATACATTCAGAAAGTCTAGATACTGAAGTACTTATTGAATTTAAGCCAGATTTCAAGTAGTGTTCAGCTTTCATTGAATTAGTAAGAATATGCTTAACTTTATCGTGATTGTAGTGAACTACTTCAGGACAGGTTTCTCTTAGTACCATACCTCCGGCACTTTCAATAGTTTCCACATATCCTTCTTTTTTTGCTTTATCAAAGTTTATTGCAGAAGTAAAAACCCAAAGTCGTTTTTCGGGAATTTCCTTACCGGCCACTAATTCAGCTGTTCTTTCAATTTCCTCAATTGAAGCTTGTGGACATCCAATAGTCACTAGATCTACCTTAGTTTTAGGAGCTAATTCATTATATCTTTTTTGTAAATCTTCATAGTTAAAATCTATTTCTGCTTGGTAATTGGCTTTGTCTGGATTTCTAGTAAAAGAGTCTACAAATAGTAAAGCGCTACCGTAGTTTGCAGAGGCAGCTGTAAGGGCTTTTTTTGATTCAAAATCGAATTCTTTAATTCCATATATGTGGGGGATTGGACCAAACTCAAGTTTCAATTTTGGGTCTATCTGTTTCCCAATCCAATCACCTAGTATTGAATAATCGACAGGTTCACTTAATTCACATAAGACATTAATTTTTATGTTAGGAATTCTGTTTTCATCAAGCAATAGTCCGTATTCAGGGGTATATCCCGATAATGAAGTTGCAAGAGCTGAAAGGCCAGATTCCCTGTTTGTTCGAAGCTCACTGTACGAATTAGCAAAGCATACTGCATTTGATTCAGCCCAAGAAGCATTTCCCTTCTCTAGTATGCTATCATAAGGCGTACAAGATAATGATAATTCAATTCCTAATTTTTCATAAGCATCTAATATCATTTGCTGTTTTTCAATATAATCTTTTACAGGTATATCCATTTCTTCAAATCGATTCCTGTCGCAACCTGCAGAATTCAAGCTAGTTTCTACAACTGCAGTTCCATCACTATCACTTACCAAATCCTTTAAAAATTTAATCAGCCCGTCACCTCCTGTCAGAGGAGAAACTCCAGAAACATGAGCTGAAGTTACAGGAACTAATCTGTTTGCTTTAGCAGCCTTACCTATGTCGATTAGTAGACGAATAGCCTTTTGTCTTGTTTTTCCTTGCTTACCTTCTAGAATATGTTCTTGTTCAGGTGTTAATCTCATTAATCTAAGTAATCTTCTAATTTTACTTTCATAGCAGGTTTTGGTTTGATGAAATCGTCCTTATCTCTATTCAGAGGTATTGTACAGTCAAATCCAACTTTTACAGTTTCACGCGTTTCAGGGTTAGAACTAGGATCTAAAGATGAGCCTTTCACTCCAGTCTTAACAACGATCCCCTTATCGCCTTGAAATCTTGTAGCCATTGCCCATTCAACTGCTTGCGGATTTGTAATATCAATGTCAGAGTCTACAATCCAAACATGTTTCATTGATGCATGTCCTGCAAATGCAGCGTCAATAGCTTTCAATCCATCATCATTGTTCTTCTTATTAATTGCAACAACACCATGTAACCATGAGCCTCCACCGTGTGTCATAAAAACGTCATGACAGTCGACAACCTCATTAACTTTGTTGTAGATGGTTGGTTCTCTAGGCATGCCCATGAGAACTTTGTGTTCAGGGCCACTTGGCAACAGGGCATGAAAGATTGAATCGTCTCTGACGAAGATTTTCTTAATCTTAATTACAGGTCCTTTTCTAATAATATCAGGAGTCTCTGTTAAATCAAGGAAAGAGCCTTCATCATGCAGCTCTCCTGTAAACTCACATATCATAACTACCTCAGATTGAGGTACCATATGTCCACCTACTTTAATCACTGGAGAATCAGCAAGTGCATTTGCTACAGCCATTTCATCGTTCTCAATTTCAAAGGAGGTTGCAGATCCAAGTAAAACGGGTACAGAAACACCATTAC
>MIZB01000307.1_pt1 | contig 15511 bp, 20 predicted proteins | sample 888171 | NCBI WGS metagenome assembly MIZB01 (sample SAMN05440186, study PRJNA335308) | marine metagenome | isolation source: marine water
GAATACTCAAGCTTGCATGCCTGCAGGTCGACTCTAGAGGATCCCACAAATTATGAATAACTTCAAGGGCGGCCGCGAAAGGAATTGCTTTTTTTTCATTTCCTCCGACCATCTCACAAGTGAGTTGTGCCATAACGGGGCGTAAGCGTTTTCCCCCCGCAAGAGGTATATGGGCCATAGCTTCGTATAATTTTTTAGGTTCACGTACAGCCAAGTAATTATTTAGAGCCTTTTCAACATCTACAGCCTTTTCAGCTAGCTTTATCTTTATACTCATTCTACTTCTCCCATATGATGCACTTCATTATCATTAATGTTCTCTATAGATTCCAAATTTCTCCATATTTTACTGAGGAAATTACCTTTAATTAATCGGAACCAAGGCCCTATTTTAACATCATTCCCATTAGCTTTACCAAATAAATCATTTAGTTCTTTTTCATCTACGTATTGAGTCTTTTGTATTTCGTTTGGGTTAGGGTTTATTTCAACATCTATTTTAATAACAAAAATATAATCAACCTCATGTTCAATCCATTTTTCATCAGCTCTAGCTTTGTAATGCATTTTAGTTATAAAATTTAAATCCTCAGTTTGAATTACATTGGGCTTTATCCCGAGCTCTTGTACTAATTTTCTGGTTGCAGCTTTTTTCGCGCCTTCGATACCTTCTTCTTCGCCGTCTTGATAAAGAGGGTGGCTACAACAGCTGTTTGCCCAAATAGATGGAAATGTTATTTTTTCATCAGCCCTTTGTTGTATCAATAATTTTTCATTTGAATTGAAAATTAAGACACTAAAGGCCCTGTGTAGTTTCCCATTACCAAGATGGCAGTTTATTTTTGAGTCCTGCCCTATAATTTTATCATTTTCATCTACTATGATGCAGTTTTCATTCATCATTTCTTTTTGGACTTCGTCATATCCTTGAAGCTCAGAATCTCCAACTGTCATAATCTTGTAAAAGGTGGGCAATTAAAAATGAATAGTACAATTAAGTTCTTTATTGTAGCTCTTCATGTGCTTGTATGACAAAGCTGGATTTCTTGGATAAGTTAGGTATTGAAGATGTAAATTTAGGAGGCTATTCAGATAAATGGTTAGGCTCTGGAAGTGATTTGGATTGTATAACTCCAGTGGATGGGACACTAATTGCTAAAGTTAAACAATGTAATCCCGGTGATTACGAAAATATAATGCAAACTTCTTCCGAAGTATTTAAAAAATGGAGAATGGAACCGGCTCCAAAAAGAGGAGAAGTAGTTAGAAAGTTAGCTAATGCTTTCCGTAAGCATAAGACCTCTCTTGGCAAATTAATTTCTTGGGAAATGGGTAAAATTCAAGCTGAAGGAGAAGGCGAGGTACAAGAGATGATTGACATTGCAGATTATGCAGTAGGATTGAGTCGMCAATTATATGGAAAAACGATGCACTCTGAAAGACCAAATCACAGAATGTATGAGCAATGGCATCCTTTGGGTGCAGTAGGTATTGTTACTGCATTTAACTTTCCAGGTGCAGTTTGGGCATGGAATGCTATGATAGCTGCTGTCTGTGGGGATGTAATGGTTTGGAAGCCATCATCTAAAACACCACTTACAGCGATTGCGATTCAAAAAATTGTTAATGAGGTCATGACACCTTTAGGTTGGGATGGCGTAATGTCACTGCTTGTTGGATCTAGTAGAGATGTTGGTGAATTATTAGTACACGATAGACGAATACCGCTTGTTTCAGCAACAGGTTCTTGTCATATGGGACGGAAAATAGGTGAGGCTGTAGCTAAACGCTTAGGTAGATCTCTTTTAGAATTAGGAGGAAATAACGCAATCATTGTGATGCCCGACTCTGATCCTGAATTAGTTCTCAGAGCAGTATTGTTTGGGGCCGTTGGTACCTCAGGTCAGCGATGTACATCTACACGTAGGTTATTCTTACACAAATCAATTTCGTCATCTATTACTGAAAAATTGATATCGTCATATTCACAAATAAAAATAGGTGATCCGTTAGAATCTGATACTATTGTTGGACCTTTAGTTGATGGAAAGGCAGTTCAAGATTACTCTGATGCTTTAGAAATCATTAAAAAAGAAAAGGGTAAGGTTCTTTGCGGTGGAAACATAATTAAATCAGATGGATTTTATGTTGAGCCAACTATTGTGAAGGCGAATATGGGTATGCAAATTGTAAGGGAAGAGACTTTTGCGCCCATACTATATTTATTTGAATTTGAAGATTTAGAAGAAGCTATTGAATCCCACAATTCTGTTGATCAGGGATTATCATCCTCCATTTTTACTAAGGATATGCAATCAGTTGAAAAGTTCTTGAGTCATTCTGGTAGTGACTGCGGTATTGCTAATGTGAACATTGGAACCAGCGGTGCTGAGATCGGCGGAGCTTTTGGTGGCGAAAAGGATACCGGAGGAGGAAGAGAAGCAGGGTCAGATTCGTGGAAAATTTACATGAGGCGACAGACCAATACTCTTAATTGGTCGGATGATTTGCCTTTAGCACAAGGTATAGAATTTGGTTAACATGATCGAAGGAGAAAGGCAATATTTGAAAGTTCCAAAAGATGATGCTGAGATGATGATGAATAAATTGGTATCAGCAGGATTATTAGACGAAGAATCTGAAGTTAAGTGGGAAGGAGAATTTGTTTCTTTTCCATTAAAAGAAGGATTAGTAATAGATAAAAATTAGGCATTCCAATCTTCTTCGTAGCAATAAATTTCGGGGATTAAATCCATCATTTCATTCCAATTCTTTTCGTCAGTAGTGTCTGTTGGATTTGGAATTAGATTATCTACTAAATCATCAATAGGTTCAATTCCAGTGTCCTCGTTAACAGTTTCAGACGAGATAATTCCAATTCCCATTGAAACAACAAGTAAATTATACTCCGGAGCTTTCCAAACTTCTCCTATATATTTCGATTCTGAGCCTTTTGTTACTTTGTAATTTATATCTTCAGTTCCAATTTTTTCAGTTTTAGTAGTTTCCATTGTATATGACATATTCAGTATCATAGCCTTGTGAAGTCTTACGTTTTCCACTTTCTAGTTCGGAGTCCAATTCAATATCTTGTTCAATTGCCTATTTTTTGAAATTGATCGTTTAAAATGTCCAAAGGTTACAGTTTTGTCTAATTTCAAAGGGTACTTTTAGGACAATTACTAAATAAGTATTAGTCAAGGATATCCATCCTCGTTACCTTCATTATCTTTTGCGTCATCAGCATAAAGATAGATGCTAGTTGAGGCTAAACCAAGTACCGTACTCATCTACTTGTGAATAAGATTTTTTCCAACCATTTCCATTTTCTCCGTCTAAAAAGTTAGAAGGAAGAACTGCATTTGCAGGTACATACAAAGGAGCGAAAGTTAAGCATGGCATAATTACGCACATGGCAACTAAGGTACAAGCGAAGGTTCTTGCAATCATTCTTTTACGAGATCTAGGTATTCCTGCAAGACATCTCCCAATCATGTATATTGTGGTTGCAAGGGAAATTCCAAATARCAATCGGAATTAGATTTGAATTAATGTGAGTAACYGTAAAGGCAAGTAGTAGAACTATAGAGCTTAGTATGTATCCTAAATTTCTAACCTCCAATTGCTTATTATTAAGCCTAAATGAGTAGTTTGCTCTAATTATTTCTATTTTTAGCTTAGTTAAGATAAAGTACCAACATTTACGTATGGCTCCATCCTCGGGTTCGACTTTTCTTAAAGTATTTGTATTTCTTCTATCTTTGTAGATAATATATGAGCAGAGGGCTGAAATCAAAAGAACAAAAAGCCATACACTACCAGAATCTCTAAAAGAATTTAAGTAGTAAAAAAGAAATGCAAATGAGAGAGATAGCCATGCAGACCTAAGAGGGCCAGATTCATTYTCCCCTAATATGTTTATTTCAATTTTTGATTCMAATTCTTCTTCGGCATCAACTATAGGTTTTCCTTCACTTCTTTCTAGCCCTGTAACTTGGTTTGTCTGAATTTGAAGCATCATTTCATCAAGCTGTTCGTTATCATCTGCAATTGTCCATTTTTTATTCTCCAAACCGATTTCTAAAGAGTCTATTTTGAGATATTGCCTTGCAGCAGAGAGGATTATACAAATTAGAAATAGTAACGTATATCCTCCTAAAATACTATACATAATCATAAGGGAGATGAGTACTTGCCAAATCCATGAGAAACGTGGCTTATTCATTCTTCCCATATATCTTATATCATCTGTATTGAAATTCCATAAATTATTTTTAGTTGATAAAAATATTCTTCGATTTGTAAGATATGCATTTCCCTTTTTATTTTCGATAAATAAATTAGTGTATTCTGTTAACAGTTTTTCATTGGGCAATAATTGCTCTCTTAAATCCACACTTAGCGAACTTGGTTTAGTATATAAAATGTATTCAATATAATTGTAGAATGAAGATATATTAATATGCTGTCGCTAATTTACATAAATATGGATAGTATTGACACGTTACGTTTTCTAATTGGATTTGTCATGCTTTCATATGGTTCCTGGTCTGATTTAAAAACACGAAGAGTCTCAAATTTGGTTTGGATTTACGGAGGAATCTTAGGGTCTTTATTATTAATTTATGAAGTAAATTCAATTTGGGAAGATTTTGGGATATATCTTTGGGCTTTACTATTTGCAACTTTCACTCTATTTTTTAATTCTTTTGTGGACGAATACGTATTGGATAAGAATCAAGTAATGCTCTGGAAATCTAGTCAGTATATTGCAATTTTTTGTTCTATATATTTCTTTTTTAGTTTTGATTCAAATGATATTTCRAAGAATAATTACCAATTAATTGATTTAATTTCTATTCCACTATTAATGATTTTAATGTACATTTGGTTTTATTTCGGTCCAACCATAGGTGGTGCGGATGTCAAAGCAATTATGGCAATTAGTTTGATTACTCCTTTTTCYTTTTCATTTACTGGTGAATCTTTAACAGCTTTTGATACACGTGGTTTTCCATACCCCTTTGTAATATTTATGAATTCACTTTTACTTTACTTACTAATTCCATTCAGTTTAGCTTTTTATAATATAGTTAAAGGAAATCTAGAAAGTCCTTTTTTCCAGATTTTCTTTGGAACAAAAATGGAATTAAGTAAGGCCAGAGAGAGCTTTGTTTGGCCGATGCAACAAGCAATCGGAGAAAAAGTGATCATGGTGGCTTTTGTTAAACATAAATTGGATTCAGATAAAGAATGGGAAAAATTAGAAAATATGGGGATAAAAAATCCTTGGATTGCATTCAAAGTTCCATACATTATTCCACTGGCTTTATCATTTATAATAACAGCATTCTTCGGAGATATTTTTTCGACTAATTTAGTTCAGCCTTTGAATTCTTTATTTAGCTAGAATCCTTCGATAAATCTATTAATTCACTGAGAATTGCAGCTGTAGCTCCCCATATTTTTATGTTCATAATTTTGAATATGGGTACTTTAAGCATTTTATCTTTGAGGTTCCACTCTTCATAATATCCATTATCAGAGTTAATTAAGTCAACGAATTTTAATACTATAAGTTCGTCAACTTCCTTCTCGTTAAGTATCCATTTGGGTTCAGCTTCAGTTATGCCTATAAATGGATAAATCAAGTATTTTGAAACAGGAACCGGTAATGGTGTCATTTCTCCGATGACGTCAACATCATTTGGTTGAATTCCAACTTCCTCAAATGCTTCTCTCAATGCAGTTGTCATCAAGGCTTCATTTTTCTCCATAGATCCGCCAGGTAGTGCAATTTGACCAGGATGATTTCTCTCGTGCATAGGACGTTTTATTAACGGAAAATAATATTCGTTATTTTTTCTAAAAAAGCAAACTAGTACGGCTGCTTTTTTCATATTATTTACATTTTCTTTAGATGACCACTCTTTGTAATTTATAATTTTCTCATTGATAGTTCTGCTGTCTTGTATTGGCTCAACAGTCATTCGATTCCATGATTTTATTCCAGGTAATTCTATTTCTAAATTATTTCTAATGTTTTTAATCAAGTTTCACTTCTTTGAAAGTTCATTTAATATTTTAAGTAATAAATCCCAAAATTTATCTACAGAAGAAATCTCGACTCTTTCATCAGGAGAGTGAGGTCCTTTTATTGTCGGTCCAAAAGAAACCATATCCATACCCTTAACTTTTTCTCCTATTACACCACATTCTAGGCCAGCATGTATAGCACATATGTGTGGGTCTTTACCTAGTAATTCAGTATATATCTTTGTAGTTGTTTCTAACACAGGAGAGTTTATGTTAGGTGCCCATCCAGGATATGCTTCATCCTGCTCAGCTACAGCTCCAAAAGCTTCAGACATTATCTTTATTCTTTTTCTTTGTGATTCCAGAGCCTCTGAAATTGATGATCTTGTAGAGCATACAATGTTAATTTTATCGTGGATTTTTTTAACCGATGCTAAATTATTAGAAGTTTCCACTAATCCTTGCACGTCGTGAGAATACTTGAGAACTCCATGAGGTAATGTTCTTAGCAATCCTATTAGTTCCATCTGGCTACTATCTGAAAGGCACTTATCTGGTAGTTCGCTAGAGCCAGTAAATTTAATATCAAAATTTGGCTCCATTGTTCCAAATTCATTTTTCAGTGCCCTAGCTATGTTAGCTACAGAATTTTGTGCGTCTGAAACTGATTCTGGATGAATGTAAAGTTGAGCAAATGCTTCTCTAGGTATTGCATTATGTTTATCTCCTCCTTCTAAAGAGGTAATAGAAATTCTAGCATGTTCTAAAATATCATCAATTATAGATGATATGAAAACTATTGCATTTCCTCTTTCTTCATGTATGTCTACACCAGAGTGACCTCCTTTTAGACCCTCCACAGAAAGTTGAAAAGATAAATAATCTGCAGGTGCCTCAACGTAATTAACTGGTAAATTAATGCTAGAATCTCCTCCGCCTGCGCAACCTATACAAATTTCTCCCCAATCTTCTGTATCTAGGTTTAGCATGGTTCTTCCTTTTAGTATATCTCCATTTAGTGCGAATGCTCCAGTTAAACCAGTTTCCTCGTCAACTGTGAATAAGCATTCAAGAGGAGGCAATGGTGTATTTTCTGGTAAATCTAATAACGCCATTGCAGCAGCAACTCCAATTCCATTATCTGCACCTAATGTCGTACCATCAGCCTTTAGCCATCCATTATCGATGTATAACTTAAGTGGATCATTCATAAAATCGTGCTGAGAGTCTCTATTTTTTTCGCAAACCATATCCACATGGCTTTGAATTATAATTGTTGGAGCATTTTTTCCACTTCCGCTACCAGGTCTCAGTACAACAATGTTTCCTGTTGCGTCTTCTCTTATTTCAAAATGTCTTTCATTTGCAAATTTTTTGATATAAGCAAGTATTTTAGCTTCGTGTTTAGAAGGCCTAGGAATCTTTGTGAGAGTTTCAAAATGTTTCCATATAATTTCAGGTTTTAATCCTTCAACTACAGATGTCATAAGATATTACCTTGGCCCGCTAAAATAAGCTTTAGTCATTCTTTGTGTAAAATATTTCAATAAATGAATAAGGTTCAAGAACGGTTTTCTCAAATGTTTCTACCTGTTCTCCGTTAAGAAACATGTTAACACTATAATCTTCATTTGAAGTATTATTAAGTATTTTATTATTTGAAAAATCTTTTCCCCATATTTCAAAGAAAAAACCAAGTTCTGCAGTAGCATTTTTGGATGTCTCAACATGTATTCTGCCACTATTGTCATAAGTATGTATTGGATGTAAGAAAATCGTATTGCCTTCAGAGTCTCTTTCAAAGCCGATATTCATAGGAATTTCAATTCTTTCATCCTCTATGGTTATATTTAATTGTAAGTGGTAGTGATGATCGGCAATAATTCCATTTAAAGCGTAATAGCATATCTCACTTTTCAAGTAAGAACTTTCATTCTCAGCTTCATCTTCATCAGATGTATTAAGATGATATATGCTCAGAATAGCAGAGAATGAAATTAAACTAAGAAAGAGAATTTTAATGTAATTTTTATTCTTCTTCGTTACCAAAAAGAATCATTCCCCCCAGTATCATAGCCCCTAGTGCAGAGGCAGCCGCTATAATCAAAAGAAGGCTTGAATCTTCCTCTTCGTCTTTAGCCTCATCTATATTATTAGCATTTGTATCTTGGAATCCAGCAGTTACGTGTAATTCTGGAATAACAGTTATGTTTCCGTAAAACTTTGTTCCGTTAGAATCAATATCAACATAGGCATATGTGCCAACTATATCATAATAGCTCATGTTCATTACAGTTTCATTAAAAGTCGAGCTGTGTAGCTAGCGATTCCACCAGTTTTCAATCCTAGTTCCGTTATCGTTTCTGCAATTTCCTTCATGTGTCAAGTTTAAAGATTTCCAGTCATCACTGCCATTGTAGATTCCATCCGAATTTGCATCGACAAAAATTTGATGAGTAACATTATCTCTGTTGTCAACATTAACCCACAGTGCACTGTCGTTTACCATCATTGTTGGATTTCCGGGGACGCTCCCGTTTTCCTTAATTATAATCATGAAATTTTCTCCGGTATGCGCAGAAACTGCCGGAGAATATACTTGAAAGCTGACAAGAATTGCAACAGCTATACTAATTACGATTTTACTAGCCTTCATGTTATTACACCTAAATAGGCTATAAATAAAAGGTTATACTGCTCAAAATAATGCAAACGAAGGAAATGGCTCTAGCAGTTTTGATTTCTTTGAGTTTAGTAAGCGGTACAGCTTATTTTTTGGTTTCAGATGAGGAAACTGTTTTAAGTGAAGATATCGTTGTTTTAGAAGATCCTTTAATTCAAGAGGAGGGTCATGATCACATGGATGCTTCAATGCATAACATGAGTAGTGGTAATATTGAGCAAATTTCCTATAATCCTTTGACTAATGGAGGAAATGCTGAAGTTACAGTAGCAGATTCTCCGGACGGTCGAACCTATGCTTATCAAGCAGGTTGGTCAGAATTTCACATAACAGATGTGACAGATCCATACAATACAACAGTTATGGGTAAGTATACAGACCCAAATACTCAGCTTTTAGATATTAAATACCTAGAATTTAGTGGCAGAGAATATGTTATTCTTCAGAATCAACTGGTAGATCCTGGATATGCAGATCCTCAAGTAGGTGAGTGGGGAGATCCTACACAAGTTAGTGTAGTTCTTGTAGATGTTACTGACAAAACTAATCCAGTTTGGGTAGACAGCTGGTATGATTCAGACCACCCTTCTGGGCCACATAATTTGTATACGCACATGATTGACAACGAATGGTATATTTTTGTCGCTAATCCTGATTATGAAGGCTGTGATATTGCTGTAGGTGAAGCATGTGGTGGAGTTACCATTGCTCATTTGAATCTTCAAGGCTCTGCAGCTAGAACATTAGAAGGAGTACCAGGTTCTGGTTATGGTCATACTGTAATTAAAGTAGGTGAGTATGAAGTTGCTTGGGAAACAACTAGAGGAGGGTGGATTTACATTCATGATATGACAGTTCAAACTTGGCNCAGNGAAATGACCCCCTGGATCCACGATATGAACGTACTTATGTTTATGGGGCATATTGGGAAGCTGGTGTTAGAATAGGAGATGTTACAGATGTCCCTCATCCAGTTAATAGTCCTGNAAAATTATCTCTTTTATGGGTTAGGCTGTAAGAGTACAGTAGGTTCTCCTGTAACTTGTCTTTGGAGGGCTCCAGAAGTGGGTTATTGGATGGATTTTGCAGATTTTGATGGGGATGGTCAACCAGACAGCGGTTCAACTGGAAATGAGAACGGAGGCCGTTCATCTTACATTCACTACACTGAGCCTTATCCTGAAATGGTAGATATTTCTCATATAGTTCCTGAGCTTGAAGGTGAAAGGCATTTNGATTACTGCTGCAGTTGAAGTATTATCCACATACGTTGGTACAGGAATGATATACATTATTGATAACACAGATTATGAAGTTGTTAATGGTAATTTGCGTTTCCTTCCTAAATTAGTCGGTGATTGGGAAATTCCAACTTCTGGTTTACACTGCTTTGGTTCTTCTTGTGAACCTCATTCTGATGGGGATGAATGGTTACTTTTCAGTCCACATAATTTGGATTCAGGTCATTTCATAACTGACGAGRAGAAACCTGATCAAAGTTATGGTGGAGGATGGGATGGTAGATTGTACATATCTCATTATCATGCGGGGCTGTGGATCGTCGATGTTGAATCTATGATAGCCACAGGCAACTATGAAGATAGAAATGCATCACATCTAGCATCGACTGTTGCTTATATTTTACCTCAAAATAATGCATATGGGGAGCCTCTCGATTCTAATTTCTATGATTTTGGATGGATTCCTTTCTTATGGGCTGCAGAGTATCATGATGGATATACATATCTTTCTTGTATAACTTCAGGTTTGTATATTGCTCAGTTAGACATAGATGTGCCTTATATGGATGAAGGTTCATCTACCGATGATTAATTTTTTTTAATTAATTAGAAAAGTAATTGTTTGCTCTTGACCGTTAATTGTTATTATGTTCTATTAACTGAGATTATTTTTTGAGGTTTATTTGGCCTGTCCATGTGGCCAGTTTTACAACTCTCTATTTTTTTTACTACGTTCATACCCTCTGTAACCTCTCCAAAAATGGCATGAGCTCCGTCCAGCCAAGGTGTTGGTACCGTGGTTAAGAAAAATTGAGATCCTCCAGTATTAGGTCCTGCGTTTGCCATCGAAAGCAATCCTGGTCTATCATGTTTTAATTCTGGATGGAATTCACAATTAATTTGGTATCCTGGGCCTCCAGTTCCAGCCTTTGGRCTATTAGGATCTTTCGAATTTGGACATCCTCCTTGTAACATAAAGTCCTTGATTACTCTGTGGAAATGCAATCCGTTATAGAATTTTTTGTCAACTAGTTTCAGAAAATTTTCCACTGTTTTTGGAGCCTTATCATCAAATAGCTCTATAGTAATGTCTCCAGCACTTGTTCGCATCAATACATCAGTCATGTTACTAGATTAAGAGTGGTTTCAAAAAGTCTACCCTTGTTTTTTAACGGTACTTCTCTTTGCGATAAAAATGGAAGATCCGGTTAATACTCCAGAATTTTGGGAGGCCTGCTATGAGTCTGAAATGGATGGTTGGGATCTAGGAGGACCAACTCCTATTTTCCAAAGATTAGCCACAGAGCTACCTAAAGGCCGTATATGTGTTATTGGATGCGGCAGAGGGTACGATGCAGTTACGTTTGCTAAGCAAGGTTTTGATGTGACTGCTGTAGATTTCACAAGTAATGCCATTACAGCAACAAGATTAAACGCGGAAGATGCAAACGTTAATGTAACATTGATTAAAGCAGATATCTTTGATCTTCCTGAAGACATTCATTACTCATTTGATTATGTCATGGAGTATACCTGTTTTTGTGCAATTAGCCCTCTACGCCGTTTCGAATACGATAGAGTAGTCTGGCAACTATTGAAACCCAGGGGAAAATTAGTTGGGCTTTTCTTACCCTTGGATAAAGAATTAGACGAAGGTGGCCCTCCGTGGGGTGTAACAAAATCTGAGTTGCATAAAGTATTTGGATTACATTGGAATCTAGTTTTTGAGGAAATGCCGCGAGATTCAATTAGTAAAAGAGTTGATAGAGAAACCTTAATGATATGGGAAAAGAAGTAAATTTAATTCCAAAGATAAATCAAGATGATTTTGAGTTTGATAGATTAATTGAACATCATGGTAAATCAGTAGTTATTTTTTCTGCAGATTGGTGCCCATATTGTGTCTCTTTCTTTAACAATTGGACTGAGTATTCTGATATTTCTGATGTTTTTATAGCTGATATTACGGATGTAGAATCTAAATTGTGGGATGTTTTCAACATTAACGTTGTTCCAACCATGGCTGTTTTTGAAAATGGAGCTCTGAAAAAAAGGTGGGATGGTCAATTGCAAAGGGGGTTAACTATTGATCAAATTGAATCAGTTAACGAATATTTTCGTTAATTAGATATTATAATAATACTCTTGGCTCTTCCTTTACTGTATTTAGAACAAGCGACGTGCTAGTACGTTCGATATATTCTTGTGAGAGTGTTGTTTTAATAAAATTGTCCATTTCCTCTCGATTTTTAAATCTCGCTAAAATTAAGGAGTCCCATTCACCAGTTACATCGTAAACTCCGAAGACTCTTGAATGCTCTGCAATTGAGGACTGTACGTCTATTAATGTGCCTTTTTTAATTCTTAAATTGATTATTGCTGTAAGATTAAACCCAACTTTTTCGGGATCTATATCTGCAAAATATCCCTTTATTACTTTGTTCTTTTCAAGTTGCTTAATATGTGCATTCACAGTCCCCAGTGCAACCCCAGTTTCCCTAGCAAGTTCTCTTTGTGATGCTTTGCCATTTTTACTTAACTGTACCAAAAGTTCAGAATCTTTTTCATTCAGGCCCATAAATTGAACATATGTTCGCCCTATATATAAATTAGTATGTATAAGGTTAGTTATAATGGATTTTCTGCTACATTCAACCAATATATCCGCTTTTTTTATATAGTGTGTTACAATATGAAATTATGAGCGAATTCTCGAAATTAGAATACATCTGGCTTGATGGTTACGAACCTACACAAAATATGCGAAGTAAGACAATGATTAGGAAAGACTTCGGGGGCAATCTTGATGAATGTCCAATGTGGAGTTTTGATGGTTCGTCTACTAAGCAGGCAGATGGTGGGGATTCAGACTGCGTATTGAAACCAGTTGCAATCTATCCAGACCCTCAGAGAGAAAGTGGATTCTTAGTAATGTGTGAAGTCATGAATGCGGACGGTACGCCCCATTCAAGTAACGGTCGCGCGACAATTGATGACGATGATAGTGATTTCTGGTTTGGTTTTGAGCAAGAGTATTTTATTATGGATGTTGAAACACAGCTGCCACTGGGTTTCCCTGTTGGAGGATACCCTGGACCACAAGGTCTGTACTACTGTTCAGTAGGAGGTAAAAACACTCATGGCAGAGATTTAGTTGAGCAGCACGCAGATTTATGCATAGAAGCTGGACTGGGTTTTGAAGGTATCAACCAAGAGGTAGCTTGTGGCCAATGGGAATTTCAAATATTTGCTAAAGGAGCCAAAAAAGCAGGAGACGAACTTTGGGTTGCAAGATATATGCTTGATAGATTAACTGAGATTTACGGGTATTACATAGAATATCACCCTAAACCAATCAAAGGAGATTGGAACGGTTCAGGAATGCATGCTAATTTTTCAGATTCAACCATGAGAGATGTAGGTGGTGAAGAAACCTTCAATAAAATTTGTGAAGAATTTGGAAAGAACATTAAGTCCCATATGAGCGTTTACGGTGCTCACAATGAAGAGAGATTAACAGGTCTGCACGAAACACAGTCAATTGATCAATTTTCTTACGGGGTTTCTGACAGGGGGGCTTCAATTAGAATTCCTATAGGTACTATCGATGATGGATGGAAGGGAAGGTTAGAAGACAGAAGGCCAGCATCAAATGGTGATCCGTACAAAATAGGTGCAGTAATTATTTCAACAACTAAATCTGCATACAATTAAGGTGGTGGCCCCGCCCGGATTTGAACCGGGGTCTATGGCTCCCAAAGCCACAAGGATGCCAAACTACCCCACAGGGCCACAAATATTTCACAGGGAGGGGTGATTTAAGGCCTGTTTAGTAATTCAAAATGTGGTCTTACCTTAGTATCGCCAATACCTTCGACATAGTACGGCTTATCTTCTACTCTTGTAAATCCAGTAATCYTTAGCACTTTTACTGGAGCTAAATTATCTTTRTGCGTAGCGGCCCAAATTCGTTCTAATTTCAACTCCTTAAATCCAAATTCTTTAATTTTTTCAACAGCTTCTGTGGCAAAGCCTTGATTCCAATATTTYTTTCCGATCCAGCAGCCAAGTTCGCCTGTGTTAGTCAACTTTATGCTACCTAGAAGTTGTTCCTTCTTTTTTTCTTCTAGGGCAAAATGGTATTTCTTCTTCGAACCTGTATTAATCCACCATTCTGCGTGTTTTTCAGTATATGGAAATGGGAGATGAGCCCATTTAGTTACAACTTCGTCATTTAGTATTTTTATTAGATCAATTTTGTCTTCTTTTGAAAATAAACGAAATTTAAGCCTTTTAGATTCAAAAAGCATCAATCTTCATCATCAACCATTTCAGCATCTTGAATTTCTGGTTTGGATAAATCGATAACATCTTCTACTTTTTTACTAGGTCTTTTGAACATATCATTATTTTCTACAACAGGTTCAGCGACAACTGCTTCTACAACAGGTTCAGCGACAACAACCGCTTCTACAACAGGTTCGGCCTCACACGTCTACTCTACTACAGTTCACGCTCAACAGACTCTACACAGGTCAGCTCAACNCNCTCGTATACTAACGTACGGTTACCACGGTACCTTACAACGTACGTAACGTTACCTACGTAACCGTACGGTTACACGTACGTACCTACTACGTACTACGTACGTACCGTACCGTAACCGTACCGTACCGTNACCGTACCGTAACCGTAACCGTTAACCCGTTACCCGTTACCGTTAACCGTAACCCGTACCGTACGTACCGTTACCGTACCGTACCGTAACCGTACGTACGTACGTACGTACCGTAACGTACGTACGACGTACGTACTACCGTCCTCTACGTACGTCCGTACGTACGTACGTTACGTACCGTAACCGTAACGTACGTACCGGTTTCCCCGAAACGACCCGTTACCGTTCCGTTCCGGCCTAAGGGTCCCCGTTAGGTCCCTTACGAACCGTTTACCGAAGGTACCTAGGTTACGTTAACGGAAACGTCCGTACGGTACGGGACGGTGTCCACGGGCGGCGGCAGGCGGCGACGCGTTAGTGCCTCNCTCCTACTACCCTTCGTCCCGTTAACCGTTCCCCTTCCGGTACCGTACGGTACCCGTTTCCGTACCCGTTAACGTAACCTTTACCCTTACCCGTTTTAACTTTAAACCCCCGTAAACCCCCTTTTAACCCCGGTACGGTTTTTAACCCGGTTTACCCCCCGAAACCGTAACGGGTTACCGTTTTTCCCGTACCGAAACCGGAACCGGTTTAACCTTAACGTTACGGGTACCGGAACCGAAAACGTTACCCCGTTCCCCCGTTTACCCGTTTACCTTTAAACCGGTTAACCCCCGGTTCCCGTTTCCTTTACTTAAGGTTCGTCTAAATGTCTCGTAACCANCTTCTCCGTGCTGTCCTGCCAAGTTCCTGAACGATTCGTTGAAAGNTGTGAGGNTTGCGNGGGCGTGCAAGGGCGGCGGCAGCGGCAGGCTTTTTAGGTGCCTTCTTCTTCAGAAGTTCCACCCTTAACCCTTTCTCCCCGTACGAGACGCCTTCAACATGCGCTGA
>MIZB01000104.1_pt1 | contig 15490 bp, 8 predicted proteins | sample 888171 | NCBI WGS metagenome assembly MIZB01 (sample SAMN05440186, study PRJNA335308) | marine metagenome | isolation source: marine water
GCATTATTTGAAGCGATTGAAAGACACCAAGCTGAAAGAGGTAATCTATAATGCACAGATATCACAAACTAGGAAAAGTAGCTAAGAAAAGACACACTGTTTTTAGAGATGATAATGGAAATATTTATCATGAAGAATTAAAAGGAAATAAAGGGTTCGTAGGACCTTCCTCACTTCTTTACCACATTTATCCACCTACTGAAGTTCTATCAACAAAAGAAATAGGAAGTTTTACACTTGAAGAAGATGATGATAAAAGTCTAAGAATGAGACACTTTTACACTAACAGGGCTGATAAGGGCGGAAGTGCCATTATGGATCGAAAGCCTTTCTTGTTCAACAATGATGTTGTTATGATGATGTGCTATCCTGATAAGAATGATGATTATTACTATCGTAATGCCCAGGGCGACGAAATAATCTATGTCAGTCAAGGAAGTGGAACTCTAGAAACTGCTTATGGAAATATGAAATATTCATCTGGAGACTACATAGTTATTCCAAGAGGAATTTTACACCGATACGTAATGAATGACGAAGAGCATTCCTTCCTAATTGTAGAATCTCCTGGAGAGGTAAGAACGCCTAGAAGATATAGAAATGAATATGGCCAAATTATTGAAAGAAGTCCATATTCTGAACGTGACTTTAGAGGGCCTGATGAGCTCGTTCCAAAGGATGAAAAAGGTGAATTCAAAATTATTGTAAAACAACGAAATAGATTTACTGAAGTTACGCTAGGTCACCACCCTTGTGATGTTGTTGGATGGGATGGTTACTACTACCCATTTGCTTTCAGTATTCATGACTTTGAGCCTATTGTAGGCCGAATTCACGAACCGCCACCTGTTCATCAAACATTTGCCAGCGATAAATTTGTTGTCTGTTCATTCTGTCCAAGACCTTTTGATTTCGATAAGAATGCAATACCTGCACCTTACAATCATGCTAACATAATGTCTGATGAAGTTATCTATTATGATTCAAAAGAATTTATGTCTAGAAAGGGTGTTGAATTTGGTTCAATGACTCTACATCCTGATGGATTAACTCATGGCCCACATCCTGGAAAGTATGAAGCTTCAATTGGCGCCAAGTGGACTGATGAATTGGCCGTAATGGTCGATACGCATTATCCTTTGAAAGTCGCAAAATACGCCTTAAATGTTGAAGATCCAAATTATTCGAAATCTTGGCTAGATGGCGAAGGTTACAAAGACGCCTTAGGCGAATAAATTTAATGAAAAATAGTCTACAAAAAATAATGAATGGATTGATAGACTATGCAGGTCTATTCCCTCCGGCAAAGTTACCTCTTGATGAGGCGATAGATGAATATATTTCTCACGTTAGCGATGAAAAAGAATGGATGTTAGGGAGATTTATCATACCTCTTTCCAAATTAAGTGAACTAGAAAAACACATCCCTAAGTTTAGCAAAATTGGAGCTCTACGATTGTCTGTTTTGGGTGGGCAAAGTGCCTCTGATAAGGAATTTCTAGAGCAAACTAAAAATGAAATATCCCTTATCAATGAATATAGAGAGAAACACAAAGGAAAGATTGCGATTGAGGTTATAGAAACGAAACTGCCTTCATCTTCTCCTTCGAAAGAAATTATGATGAAAGTTGTAAACTTACTAAATACAAATAGTCTAGAACACTATCATGAATTTCCTAAATTACCATATGTTGGAATTAATTACGCTACAAACGAAGATGAAGGTGATTGGGACGAGAAAATTACACCTACTATTGAAATGATATCGAAATTAGAAAAGGCTGGAATTAAGTTAAGGTGTGGAGGTATTGTAAAAGATGCGTTTCCATCTGTAGAGCAAGTTGCGGCTATGATACAAAATTGTAGCATATCTCAGGTGCCACTCAAATTTACCGCTGGACTTCATCATCCAATTAGACACCACTCTAGTGAATACGATACTGAAATGCATGGATTCATAAATATGTTCTGTGCAAGCGCTTTTGCTTCAACCTTTCCAAAGCCTGAAAATGAACAGGAAAAATTTAGAATGTTTATTTTATTATCTCACATGATAGATTGCCAAAATGAATCTGATTTTGAATTTGCTAACGATAATATGACATGGAAAGTGGGTGATGATCGTGATTCAAGATTTGAAATTTCAAACGAAACTATTAAGAAAAGTCGAGAAAATACAGCCATTTCTTTTGGCAGTTGCTCTTTTCAAGAGCCCATAGATGACTTAACACAATTAGGATGGATGTAATGGACAAAACACACGATTCAAATCTAAAATCTTGGATAGATGTAGACGAAAACTCTGATTTTCCTATACAGAATATACCATTTGGAGTTTGTAGCCCAAAAGAAGGCGGAGACTTGCACGTTGTAACTGCAATTGGAGATTTCATAATTGATTTAGCACATCTTGATGATGCCGGAATATTTGAAGGAACCGAAATAGAAGGTGCCGAAATATTTCATGAACCTACGTTAAACGCATTTATGTCGATGGGGAAGAGTGCATGGAAAGAAACAAGACTGAAAATAAGCGAAATCTTAACTGAAGATAATCCAACATTGCGAGATAATGAAGAATTAAAGAAGCTAGCTGTTCACTCAAAAGATGATGTTAACATGCAATTACCTGTAGATATTGGTGACTATACTGACTTTTATTCATCGAGAGAACATGCAACTAATGTAGGGACTATGTTCAGAGGCCCTGATGCTGCTTTAATGCCAAATTGGCTTCATCTTCCAGTAGGATATCACGGTCGTGCATCTTCTGTCGTACTTAGTGGTACTGATATTGTACGTCCAAAAGGGCAAACTAAACCGCCTAACTCTGATGATCCTGTTTTTGGAGATTGTAAGAGATTAGATTTTGAACTTGAAATGGGTGTTTTAATCGGTTCAGGAAATTACCTAAGTGAACCTGTACCTGTTGATGAAGCTGAAAATCACGTATTTGGATTGGCTCTGATAAATGACTGGTCGGCCAGAGATGTGCAGACATGGGAATATATTCCACTTGGACCTTTCTTAGCAAAGAATTTTGCAACTTCTATTTCCCCATGGATTATTACTTTGGAAGCCTTAGAACCATTCAGGTGTGAGAGTCCTAAGCAAGATCCTGAACCATTCGATTATCTAAAAAATAAAAAGGACCAGAATTTTGATATAGAATTGGAAATACATTTACAAACTAAAAATATGAAAGAACCTTGTGTAATTTCTAAAACAAATTACAACTATTTGTATTGGAATATGGCTCAACAAATTGCACATCACACCGTTACTGGATGCAATCTAAGAACTGGAGATTTACTAGCTAGTGGAACTATTTCCGGACCTGACAAAGATAGCCGTGGTTCAATGCTTGAAATTTCTTGGGGAGGTAAAGAGCCAATCACACTTCCTAATGGTGAAAAAAGGACTTTCTTGGAAGATGGCGACGTTGTAACTTTGAAAGGATTTTGTAAAAGCAAAGGTTACAAGATTGGATTTGGAGATTGCAATGGTGAAATACATCCTTCACTTTAAGCACGATTTAAAGCTGATTTTAGGGTAGAGCTTATATAACCATCCGAGTGGCGCCCAATCCGTCTCCGATTTTTAAGGAGCAGGAAGGACACAACATCAATGGCAAGACAAACACGTCGTCGACGTGACTCTAAGGTAAAGAGTCGCTTCAAGAACCGCCCAACTCCTTCTATCAGCAGAGCTAGCTCTGCAGATAACGAGAAAGTAGGTACCTCTATCAAATCCAGTAAAATTGACTGGAGAACTGTAGGATTATTAATTCTAATTTTTGTATTTTCACTTTACATTAGAACTGCTTGGACTGCTGAACCTGCAACTGAAGATGGTTACCAATTGACTGGAGGTAGTGACCCTTACTACCACAAACATGTTGTAGATTATGTTGTTGAAAATGGTGAACACTTGGATAGAGATCCAATGCTGAATTATCCATACGGTGCAAATAATAATCGCCCACCGTTATTCGATTGGTCGATTGCAATTGTTGGTTTAATTTTGTCTCCATTCTTCTCATCTACTGAAGATTCAGTCTGGTGGGCTATGCAGGTTTTACCTGCAATTTATGGTGCATTAATTGTATTCCCGGTTTATGCAATAGGAAGAGCTCAGTTTGGTAAAGAAGCTGGATTGCTTGGAGCTTTCTTCATTGGAGTTAATGCAAGTCATGTAAGTCATTCCAGTTTGGCTCTGGCCGATCACGATTCATATATCATTCTTTTTGGTACAACCGCTTTCTTTTTCTTCATGAGATCATTAACAATCTCTAACGACAGGAAATGGGTTTCTGATTGGAGTAATTTTGATAGTATTAAGCAAGGCTTAACTGATCTTATTAAAAGTGAAAAAATTGCTTTAGGTTACGCAGGTTTAGCTGGTATGACTATCGCTATGGTTGCTATGAGTTGGAAAGGATTTCCATACATTATGGCAATTATTGCTATTTACTTAGGATTCCAAATGTTGATAAATGCATTCAAAAGAGTTGATAGTTTAACTACGGGAATGTTAGGGTTAGTAACTCTTGGTTTACCTGTTCTTTTATCATATCCGTATTATCAATCAATGGGATTCATTAGCACTTGGTGGGAAGCGCCAGCTTACATCTTGCTAGGTTACATCATAATGTCTTTGTTGATGGTTACAACTAGAGATTTACCATGGTTATTGGTAATTGGTAGTTCTACTCTTCTTGCTCTTTCTTTTTATTTACTATTAACATATGTATTTACGGAACTAGGATTCTTACTTTTCAGTGGACAAGGTTATTTTGTAAGAACTAAACTTTTCAACACTATTGCAGAAGCTCAGGCTCCTGAATTTGCAGATTTTATATTCGCATTCGGTCCGGTTTCTATCTGGTTAGGTATTTTTGGAGTTATATGGATGGCATACCAACTATTCAACCAAAGTGTGTGGAAGAAAGACTATTTGTTTGTTATGATTTGGGCTCTGGTATCTTTGTTTATGGCTCAATCAGCTGTTCGTTTTATTTTCAATGCAACACCTGTTGTTTCACTAATAAGTGCTTGGATAACTTGGCTAATAATTCAATGGGCTGATTTCCCTTCAGTATTACAAACTTGGACAAGTTATTGGGGAAAACGTGGAAATCTATTCTACGGATTATCCTTACTTTCACTTGCAATAGGATTTTGGTTCTTCTTCACAATAAGTGTTCTTGTTGGACTACTAACTGCAATCATTCTAATTGTTTTGATTATGGTTATTGGGCACATGGATTCACAAGATATTGATCAATATCGATTCAGAGACCGAATAAGTGGATTAAGAAAATCGTTTGAAATGAAAAGACCCCTGGTTGCTCTTTTCGTAGGATTATTTATTTTACTTCCAAATACTTTCTATGGATATGATGCTGGAGTGCCTTACGAGGATAAGAAAGAACATGATTCCGATATTTTTAATTTCCTCAGTTACGACTTCTTTAGGCCTGAAGAATTTGATTATGGTCAAAGAAACAATGCAAGTCTCTACCCTGAAGGTACGTCTGGCATGTATACTACTAACCTAAGCTCAAATCAATTGTGGTACATGGGTAATACTGGGCCTTCTTTCCCTTCTGATTATTGGATTGAAGGACTTGAATGGCTAGCTGAACAAGATACTGAAAAAGCTCCAGAAGATAGACCTGGATTCATGGCTTGGTGGGATTATGGGTTCTGGGCAATTGATATTGCAGAACATCCTACCGTAGCAGATAATTTCCAGTTTGGTTACCAAATTGCTGGTAATTTCCTTGCGTCTCAATCTGAGCACGAGGCTATGGCTCTCCTTCTTTATAGAATATTAGAAACTGAAGTAGATAGAGATACAGGTAAATTTAATTCTGAAGTAAGAGCTAAAATATTAGATGGATATCTAAATGAAGAAAATGTTTCTGCCTTTGAACATATCGTCTCAAACCCTGACGAATATATTCCTAAGAATTCTGATGGAAGTGAAAAAGATATTAACAAAAGAAATGCCGCAATAAGGGCTGGAAATCCGATTTTAATGACCATGGATATTACTACTGTTTCTGATCTTCTATGGGAAGTAGAACAAATTACTGGTAAATCTATCCGATATATTGCTGCAGATACAAGAATGATGGCGTATGGTCCAAAACCAGGTCAAACTGGTATTCTCTATGCTCCTGTCAGCTTAGCAGATTACAATATTAACGACTTTGTGGAAGTCCAATATACTCTCTCAAACGGTCAAACTTTACCTGTGGATGAAATTAATGAATTAGTTAAAACTAATCCTACACTCACAATTGAATCAGATACTCTTGTCTACAAAGAGAGGTTTTTGAATTCGATGTTCTTTAGAACTTTCATAGGATGGTCTGCACCAGATATTGGCCGCCCAATACAGGATGGAATTCCTGGAATAACTGGAGCTGTGGCACAAGAAGGAAAAAGTCCTGCACCAGGATGGAACTTAACTCATTTTAAACTAGTAAAATCTGCAGGTGGATCTCAATTGCGTATGCTGAAGTATTATGATGGTGCAACCATCCAAGGTACTGTTGCAACTCCAAGTGGCGACCCTGTAGCAAATGCAAACGTAACTATACTTGATGAATATGGCATTCCTCACGGTAGTGCAACTACTGATAAAAACGGGAATTATTCTGTTTTGTCTGTTGCAGGTAATATTACTGTTATTGTTTCTCTAGGTGATAAAATTTCAGATGATGAAAAGATTAGAAAAGTTAGTAATAATATTTTGACTGGAACCACTGCAAATGATTTGCTAAAAGTAAATATTTCTGAAGATGCTGCAATGAGAGTTCCAAACGTTAATTCAACATTCAATATAGATATCGAAATTGAACCAACCAATATCACTGGAAGATTATTCTGGGACATGGACAAGGATGGAAGTTTTAGTGGTACTGTAGATGAAGCGCTAGCTATCACGCCAGTTAAGGCTACAAACATTCGCTCTGACGTAGAACATATTGTAAATACAAATGCTAATGGAAAATATGAATTCATAGGCTTAGCTCCTGGTGAATATACTATAACAACTGTAGTGGATGAACACGAGGTTGTCTTAGCTTCCTATCTTGGCACTTCAGCAACACGAGCTGGGCAAGATGTTGAAATTTCTGAAGCACTGAAACCAAGCTCGATATGGGGTGAATTTATTTCTGCTGATGAAATAGGTAATACTCAAATTACTGTTTCATTATATGATGAAACTAACGGAAGTTTAGTAAATAGTACTTTCTTGAATCAAAATTATTTAGGTTCTTCTGAATGTCCAGATGAAGGCGATATGCGCCTAGTATCTTTCTGTTTTGAAAAGTTACTACCGGGCAACTATACTCTAAGACTAGAAAATGAAGGCATTTTAGCTGATAATCCTGCTGATTGGGCAAATAACAGTATTGATATTGTTCTTGAAAAAGGAAGCTCTCTTGGCTACAATGCAACTCTAAGAAATGGTTTCAGAATTGAAGGAAGTTTAACTCATAACGGTGAAGGAATTGCAGAAGAGCAAATTTCTATACGAAATGCTAACTTGTTTGATAGTTACAACGTATTTACAAATGAGAATGGATACTTTGCTACAGTATTACCTAAGGGAACATACGATCTATTCACATTGCATCAAAAAGAAAACAATACTTTAGCCTATCTAGAGCGTATTGACAGTAATACTGTTTCATTACCAATTACTGCAGCTATGGGGCCTGGATATGCTGTTGAAGGGAAACTATTTGAAGATGTAAATGGAAGTAAGACATTAGATGAAAATGAAAAGGGCTTTGAAGAAATTAAAATTACATTTGATTCTATAAGTGGAGGTACTGTATCAACTACTAGCAGTCTTGATGGACAATACGATATTGTCTTACCTGCTGGAGTCTATAATGCATATGCACACATAGGTGGAGAAGGTCAAAACCTTGTTGCCTTACAAACTGTAAGTTTGACTAATAACGATAAGGATTCTAATCTTTCCTCCAACTACGGTCAAGATGTAATGATTATAATGTACGAAGACCATCTTGGTAGTGAGCTTCCTCTAGAAGGGATAGTAAATTTAGATGGAATTACAACTGGAGCGTTGAATATTTGGGCTACCGTTCCTAGTTCATTAATTACATTACCAATTAATGATTATTCAGTATCTGCAGAAAAATATGGCTATACTTTTGAAAATATTTATGAACTCTCTACTGAAACTAACTTTACCAAAGAACAAATAACTACTTTCGAACTAAACTCGGAAAAAGAATTACTTGTTGAAATGAAACGTATTCCTACTACAATTGCAGGAGTTTTCTCTTTTGAAGATAGTGGAATCGCTAATGCGAATATTTCATTCTCTCCTGTTGAAGATCCGTCGTATTCTTTGAATTTTAGTACTAATGAAAATGGAAGTCTATCTGATGTTATTTTACCGCCTGACAATTATCTATACACTTTTTCATACAATGACAATGGAACAAGATATTTTGCTGTAGGTCAAGTTATTATAGAGATTGGACAAACAAATGTCGATTTAGGAATAATTAAGGCTGAAAAGAAATATGATATTAGTGGACTTGCAACTCTAAATGGTAATCCTGAAAGTGGAATGGTCACTTTTACTTCAGTAAGTAACCTTGATAATGCAACTACATTCGACATTACTGCATTTGAAGGATATAATGGTAATTTGTTACCTGGCAGCTATTATGTTAGCTTCCAAGATGGCGTTAGCAGTCAGCACTATAGTTTTACTGGCTCAGTTACACTAACTGAACCTCAAGAGTATAATTTAACTTTAAAAGATGAAGGTTACTTTAGAGGTGAAATAATTTCTTCGTCTGATGGGGATTTAATCCAAGACTCAGCTATTGAAGTTCTATTTGAATCAAGTGAAAACGTAATTTTTGTTACGGAAACTATTGCTGGTGAAGGGTTGTTTGGTTCTACCATTGATTACGGCAAGATTGATTTGCCTGATGGAGATTACTTAGTCAGCGTTAATTTAGAAGGATATGAATTATTTGAAGATACATTTACTGTGAATGGAGATACTGAAAAATATACTATTTCTTTGGATCCTCTTTCAGTTAATGTTACCTTAGAAGTTAGCTATACAAATGCAACAGGAACTAAACTTCCGGTATCTAATGCAGATGTCAGATTTACTAACACTTTCGCAGAATACGATGAAATATTTACTACAAATGGGGACGGAACCATTACCATTTCGGATATGATTCCAAGGACTTATGAAATAGAAATGACTCATTTTGAAGGTGGCGATGAAGAACGTTTCAAATTAAATATACAAAACGTTTACGTTAAAGCTGGAAAAGAACAACAAACTTTCAAAAGAGATGCCGATTGGAGAGTTAAATTATCTGGAACTGTGTTCTATGATCGTGATTTTAATGGTGTAGCAGATACTGATGACTTACTAGCGAATTCGGAGATTGAAATATGGAACATGGCAGGCACTAATGTTCAATTTAATACAACTGCTGATGAAAATGGAGAATACGAACTCTATCTATACACTGGAGCATACCAATCTTGGATTTATACAAATGAAGAAACGAGTTATGTTGATATTGCTGAATTAGAATTAGAGGGAGCTTTAATTCTTAATGCTTCGTTGAGTAGAGGTATTAATTTCAAGCAAACATATCTGTCTTCTGCAGATTCCCAAGCTATAGACTTTGATGAAATAGATATGCAAGGAGCTAATTTTAGCTTTGAAATTGAAATGGAAAATGGGATAATAGACCTTACAGTTCCCGATGGAATCTACAGCTTAGTAAGTGAATATGAAGACTTATCTGGAACTGATAATTATGTTTTCAATCTAAATGATAACGCGAATATTACTGACGATAAGGATGGTATTCTTCAAAATAAAACTATTGAAAGAAAATTGATGAGGGGAATTGACGTAAATGTCGATAGAACTGAAGCTAATGTGGCATTAGGTCAAACTGTTACTTTTAACTTCAATGGATCTTCAAATGGTCACATAAATACTATCTATAATCTAAACATAGACAATATTCCAAGTAATTGGACTGCTGAATTTACTCCAAACAAATGGGGGGTAAATTATGGAGAAAATGTAACCTCTGAGCTACAAATAACTCCTGATCAAACAGTTACAGTTGATGTAAAAGAAACATTCAGTATAACTATTTCCTGGACTGACGGAACGGATAACCAAGTTGAGGATATAACTAATACTTTTGAGATTGGTGTTACACCTATAGAAGCTCAAGATCCCGACTTTATTGTATCTGAGTTGTTATGGAATCCTGAAAGTCCTACTGTTGGAACTGAAGTAACACTAACTGCTAAAATATCTAACTTAGTTAACAATACAGGAAAACAAAGTGTACCTATCGCATTCTACGATGGAGATGAATTAATGGAAGGCGTTGATCTAATTTATGCAGAATTTGATGGCACTGATAATGAAGAAGTAACCGTTACAGCAATATGGACTGCAACCAAGGGCTCACATCCATTAAGAGTCGTTATAAATCCTGGAAACACCACTTTAACAGAAGTAGATTCTACAAATAACGAAAAATCAATTACTATTTCAGTTAGTTCAACATCTGATGAAGAGGATAACTCTTTCCGAATGATTGCACTTGTAGTTGTTGGACTTGTGGGTGGATTGGCATACGTTAGTTACAGATCAAAAAGAAGTTAATTAGCTACTTAAATCCTGTTTAAGACGTTGGTAACGCTCTTTGGATAGATATCCTTCACTGTACAGTCTATCGAGTTTACCAATTTCATCCTTAGAGGGTGAAACTTTATCAGATAATAATGCACCGATAGGTTTACTTGCTTTTAGCAATTCTTTTGCATATGCAAGCAGTACTCGAGCATCACTTTTAGAATTGAAAGAAGACATATTGCATTCTTTCAAAAAATCACTCACTGATTGACTCTCTCCAGACTTAAAATTATACCAATCCACTATTTCCTGTGCGTCATTCTTACTATCCCAAACACTTACTGGAAAATCGTTAAGGGTTTGCTGTTGTGGATTCTTGTTCCTATCCCAATTATTAATTGGATCTTCTTCAATAGTTTTTTGTTGATAAAAAGCAAACACTTCAAGTATTAAAGAGGTTAATTCGTTTTCATTTAATTTTCCATCTTTATCTGAATCGTATTTCTCAAAAAGAGAGTCTGAGTCAAAACTTTTCCTGGTACTCACATCCAAATCTTCCAACATAGTATCAAAAAAACTTTTTGCTTCGTCTTTAGAAAGCTGACCATCACTGTTCCTATCGAATTCCTCTAGCAAATCTTTAGCTATTAGTGAGTGCATCTTTCTGTTGATAGCTCGGCCGAGAGGATAACGGAAAACATACAATAAGATGAAAAAAGGAAATAATACAAGTAAGGAAAAAACCTCAAAGAGAAAAATATTTTCTAATAAAAGACCATTCTCTATTATAAATATAAGAAAATCCAGCCTTTGAAGATAGCCCTCCTGTGGCCTTAACATAAAGAAAAAAATTACGCCAATTATAATTACTGGATGAATTTCAGATCTTATTTTCACATTGCCCATAGAATAAAACTAGACTATGAGCTATAAGGTGACCTGACAAAAGCTTCGCTAGTCAAAAAATAAATATAAAAAAAGTCGTAACCGAGAGATAGGGGAACTAATTCCCCTACCTAACGTTACATTTCCTATCTAAACTACTCTAGAGTAATTTAGCGGAGCCAATAATGTCTCCGGTTGCATCAAATTGGATATCTAGTTTCCAACCATCTTCTGCTGGGCCTGCGTCAGGTCCATAGACTAAGAATTGGTCACCAGATGACAATTTGCCATCGCGGTCGTTGTCAGAGAAGTGCACTGGGAACTCGCCACCATTGTCATCGGAGACATTGGATGCTCTGCTCTTTAATGCTTCATCATCTGCGCTATAGGTCATATCTATACCCATCTCTTCACCGCCCTGGAATTGCATAGCAACTTCACCAAAGCCGTTGCCACCGACATATGTCGATCCAGATCCGTCCTTCAAGAAGAAACTAAATCCGAGTAAATCTTCTTGTTTGCTAACTTTAATCACTTCTACGTGATATATATTTGCACTATCTTGTGATACAAAGAAAGTGGCTATAGGGGCTGATTCTCCTTGCTCTAGGAAACTGGCTGCCCAAACGTACAGCACAGCTGCTAAAACAACTGTAATTGCCACCATTAATATAACGGCAATAACTGGGGAAACTCCCTCATCATTTTTTTCTATTCTGTGTTCCATGGTTGCGTCCTCTTTCAGACAGTTTTGAACCACAAGTGGTTCGACTGTCGGACATTAACATTGTTACAGACTGTATATAAAGTCTAACTTTACAAGTAATCCAATATAGATTTAGTATGTCTTAGCTAAGAAAACTCTATTGTTTGTAAGCATCCCAGAAACAATACATTTCCTCTCTTTAGAATAGGGGCTTGTAGAAATTCCCAAGAAAGAAAAACCTGTAACTTTCTCAATCATCTCAGCTTCGGCATCATTCCCTTCGAATGCCATCTCATACACATATCCATCTTCCAGTTGCTCTTCAATTGAAATATTTGAACCGTTGATTTCTAAATTAGGCATTTTTTTGATATGCTGATTAAAATGTTCCCTAGCTTTCTCTTTCATATGGTTGTTAACTAAATCTAATTCTTTTCTTACTGAATTTAACAAATCATCAATTTTATGGCTAGATTTATCTCCTATTCTTGTAGCACACATAAATGAATTAGATTTAAGGTCTCTTGGCCCTAATTCTATTCTGAGAGGAACTCCTTTTATTTCCCAATCATAATACTTCTGACCTGGCCTAATGTCTCGATCGTCTAATTTTACTCTAATCTTTTCCGTTTTTAACTTTTTAACTATTTCACGTGCCGCAGACATTATTTCTTCTGAGCCTTCCTTAGATAGAATCGGAACAACCACTACTTGAATTGGTGCAATTGAAGGTGGCATTATGAGTCCCTTATCGTCCCCGTGGGTTGCTACTGTCGCTCCAAGTAACCTTTCTGACATTCCGTAGGTTGTTTGGTGAACATATTTCTGTTCTCCAGAATCATCTTCATACTTTACGTCAAATGCCTTAGCCCATTGGTCTCTGTAATGGTGTACTGAAGCAACTTGCAAAGTTCTACCATCTGGCATTATCACATCTATAGCTATAGTGTACCAAGCCCCTGGGAAAGTATCCCAAACTGGCCTTTTAGTTACTAGAACTGGGAAATTTAATTCACTCATTAAGTTTTTTACAATATCTAAATCTTCATTTATTTGTCTTGTAGCATCTTCCTCATCAACATGAGCTGTATGGGCTTCAAAAAAGTGTATTTCTCTAACTCTAATAAATGACCGAGTTTGCTTAGTTTCATATCTAAAAGTATTAACTATTTGATAAGTTTTTAACGGCAAATCTGCGTGCGAGCGTATCCATAATGGAAACATAGTATACATTGCAGTTTCGCTTGTTGGTCTCAAGAACATTGGGTTATCTAATTTAGTTTCTCCTGCGTGTTTAATCCAATAAACTTCTTTAGCAAATCCTTCAACTTCGTCTTCCAACCTAAGTTCTGAAGGGTCTACGCCAGCTTCTCTGGCTTTCTTTAGTAATGAGACTAACTTATTTTCTTTATCTAGTAAATCTTCAGGTATTAAAAGAGGAAAATGGACTTCCTCATGATCTGTTCTTTCCATTTCGTCGTGCGTTAAGTTATCAATGAGTCTCATAGTTTTCCAACCATAAGGCCTCCACACATCCATTCCCTTTATTGGATATCTTTTATCAACTAATTCTGCAGCTTCAACCATGAAAGGATACCAATCTTTGAAATTTTCCTTAGATGGAATTCCGCGTTTGGCTGCGGCAGGTGATTTAGACATTCTAAATTATGCGTTAGTTACGTATACTTAACGTTTAGTCTTCTTTTTCCCTGCAAACTCAACTCTTTTCTCTCTTACTTCTAAAAGTTTCCCTACTGAATATGGCCCTACTAGAATAATAATTATAGAAATCCAAAGCATTGATTTACAGCCTGATGGGGCTTTATCGTAATTATCGGGTTGAGTTACTTTTAATTTAATCAAACCAAACCATGGCAATTCACCTCTTGCCATTCCAACAACCCAATCTGGATCTACAGGTTGAACTGGTTCATTATTAATATCTCTATGAGTTAACTGATCAGGGTGCGGATTTCCAGTGGAATCTCCCTTTGTAATATATCCTGAATTTTCTAAATTCTTTAGGTGGGCACCTCCGCTAAGACCTATTTCAGAAAATTCTATCTTAGAACCAAAATAAGTTTCTATTTCGGGAATGTAATAATAGTCCGTAATATTATCTCCATCCATATCTTTTGGTTCTTCTAAAACATCAACCCAAGCCATTGCTCTGTGAATTACTGGAGTCACGGGGTTGCCATCAAATTCTCTTATTCCATTTTTGTAATATACTATTACGTCACCGTAATCTCCGTATTTTTTATAATCTGTTTTTTTACCTTGAAGATATGTAACTATATCTGATTTATCAGCTTTTTTAACTACTACTAAATCACCTGTATCTATTGTTCCAATGTGTGTAAAGCCAGGTTCATCATACAACGGATTCTCAATATGCTCCATTGAACCGGATTCAATAACTACCATAGGTGGCCAATTACCACTATAAGCGAACATTAATAGAAAAACTAGCAAAACGCTACCTATGGCAATACCGATATCTTTTGCAGTCTCAGGTATTTGTATTTTATCAGAATCTGACATCTGAAATCCTATTATAGCTTACGAGATCTTTTAACTTTCCTAACTTTGCGAACTTTCTTACGATTACTATGACTTGAACGTTGCGCTCCAAAATCTGTTGAAGGGCCACCATCGTCATCACTAACCATTCTAATGTTATTAGGTAAATCTTCTGATGAATCATCACTATCATTTTTATCTGTAGATGGGCTAAAATCTCCAAGAAGGTCGTCTAGAGGGTCTCCTATATCTGAATTGGTTGATACTAGACTAGAAGCCTCTTGAACTGGAGAAGTAGGTTCAGGCAATGAATCTTCAACCTTTTTCATTTCACCTCCACATGATGGGCATTTACCCCATTTTTCTTGAAATTCTTTCCCACATGTAGTACAAACGAATGCCGAAGAAGAGGTAGATGATGGTTGTGCAGAAGGAATGCTGGCTGCCGATGTCGACGTAGACTCATCTTTGTTTACGTATGGATTAAAGTCACCTGATTCGCCTAATAAATTTTCTAAATCATCTTTGCGTGATGAAGGCTCTGATTCTTGCTCCTTTTTTGCCATTTCTGGATTTGAGTTACCGCCACCTAGCTTACGGCGTTGCTCTGCATAGTAAGCATCTCTTTCCGCAAAAAGTTCTTTTGTTTCTTCTGAATAATCAAATTTTTTCTTTTCTTCT
>MIZB01000354.1_pt1 | contig 15365 bp, 8 predicted proteins | sample 888171 | NCBI WGS metagenome assembly MIZB01 (sample SAMN05440186, study PRJNA335308) | marine metagenome | isolation source: marine water
AATTATACAGGAATGATTGCTACAGGGTCTGCTGATATCGTGATGAATGATTGGAGCTATGACCTGTGCAAACTATGGGCTCCGGCTCAATAGGTGAGACCCGCCGATCTGGGTTCAAATCCCAGTGCTCCCACCATCCCATAAGTTTTTATCAATCATGTCCATTATTGACTAATGAGGCGATACAATTGAAGACTCAGATAACTAGGATTTCCTTTTATCAGAATGCTAAAATTTTAGCTATTTTGTATATGCCTATTGGTCTAATTTATGCACTAATAGGTGCTGTATTCTTGTCAATGGATGTGGATTATCTTAGGTACACTGGCTATGTTTTTCTTTCAATGCCTCTCTGGCTTTCTCTAGCTGTTGTAGGCGCCCATTACGCAGTTGCTGCAGTTTACAACTTTTTAGCTTCTAAGGTTGGTGGATTCGAGTTTGAATTCACAGAAATTAAAGATTAATTATTCCAACTCATTCCAGATTCTTTGGAATCGGTAAACTGCTGAAATAGTACAAACAATAGCGAACGTATAACACATTAATGTCATATAGTTCAAATCTTGGTATCCTTGATCAAAATATTGTATCACTGGAACAATAGCCAAAACAACTAATCTATCAGCTCTACCCAATAAACCAGCATATTCTCTTCCAGCTCCAACAGCTTGAGCTTGAGTACCCATGTAAGATAACATTAATATTCCTATAATTGCACTAAAACCAACAGTAATATCAACCAAAGGACCTAATGCAATTCCGCCTACAATAATAATATCTGCAACACGGTCTAAAGTATGATCAACAAGATCTCCTCTCCTACTTGACATGTTTCTCATTCTAGCAACAATACCATCAAGTGCATCTAAAACCGCAGTAAGAAAAACCATTAAAGCACCTAACAAAAGCCATTCTTTGCTTTCTAAATCAGCCATATAGAAAGAATATCCCGCAGTAATTGCAGTAACTAATGATAATAGACTAATTCCCATAGGATTTAGAGGTGAAATTCTTGCAATTGGTGCTAATATCCTTGTTCCAAGTTCTCTATAATCGTCGGCTACCATTAATACCATTCCATTATTCTTTCTGAATAGTCATAACTTTCGTCTAATTTAATGTTGCCGTTCATAAAGTTCGAAAGTTTCTTAGCACTTTGCTCAGGAGTTTGGTCAGTAGTGTCAAGTTGGAAAATTTTATCCGCAGATATATTCTCAATTACTTCGTCGAATATAATGTTAAGAGCTTCTGCCTCCAAATTTTCATTTATTTTTTCTTTAGAATAATTACGTTTTGTTAATCTTTCTCTTAGAATTGATGGATCGCATCTCAACAGTATTACCATTTCAAGATTATCGAGTGTATGTGACGTATGACCTTCAAAGACCACATCTTTCAAATTAGACTCTTTAATGATAGCATTAATTTTATCTAAATCTATTAACCATTCTCCAGACTTGGTTTTACCTTCTGAAGCCTCTTCATAATAGTCTGAAAGATGCACTACTTTTGTGTCTAAAAAATCAGAAATGGATGTTTTACCAGTTCCTGGCGTACCTGTTAAGGCACACCTTACCATTAAGATTTCATTTCCTTTTCGGCTGCGGCTTTAGCTTCTCTCTTTGCTTTAGCTTTGGCTCTGTCTATTCTTTGTTTAGCGTTAAATGAGGTGACACTCTGCATGAATCTATTGTATGCTTGATGTGCGTCCAATGAGTCTTCTGGAGCCGCTTCATTATCAGTTTCAGTTTCAACTTTTATCTCAGTTATAGAAACAAATTCAACTTTTATGGATTTGAGTGCCTTGAATGACCCTGAGAAGAGGTTACCATCTTCTACGATATCTCCAAATTCTTCTTCCATCATAGTTTTTAGTCCACCATTTTCTAGTGTCTTACCGTGTCCACGCTTTACTTCGAAACTCTGCATATGATGAGACTCTAAGTCACAGTATTTGTATTTTGGGGCTAGAGTTTCATGTCCCTTTGCCGAACTGTCTCATCATTTTTTGTTGCATTCTTCGATTTCCACCAATGTTAGACATCATTTTACGACTTTGATTATATTGTTTTAAAAGATCTCTAATCTCCTGTGGATCTGACCCTGAACCCATAGCAATTCTATTAATTCTCGAGCGCTTTATCAGCTTCGGGTTCTCCAGTTCCTCTTTTGTCATAGAACTCATTAATACCTTAAACTTTTCCAGTTTAATCTGTGTTTCTTCCACCTGCCCTTTCTTCATCATGGCAGACATTCCTGGCACCATTTCCATTACTTTACCTAATGGACCCATTTTGGTTAATGCTTCCATTTGTTCTTTCATATCTATTAATGTGAATTTGCCAGATAGTAATTTCTTTGCGCTATCTTCAGCAGTACTTGCGTCCATTACCTCTTCAGCTCTTTCAAGTAAAGTCTGAAGGTCTCCCATTCCAAGTAATCTTGAAATGAATCGGTCAGGATCAAGAGTCTCTAAACTTTCAAGACTTTCCCCAGTTCCTACAAATATAATTGGAGCTTTTGTTACTGCGACTGCAGATAATGCGCCACCTCCCTTTGCAGAACCATCTAATTTAGTTAAAATCACACCCGTAACTCCAACAGCTTCATGGAATGCTTCAGCTTGAGGTCCGGCTTGCTGACCTACTGTAGCGTCCATCACAAGGAAAATATCATCAGGCTTAACAATAGAAGCTATATTTTCCATTTCTTTAATCAAATCTCCATCAAGTGCATGTCTTCCAGCAGTATCAACAATCACAATGTCTAAATCTTTGAATTCTTGCAGACCTTCAGAAACTACTTTTTCAGCATTGGTATTTGCTGAATCTCCATAAACTGGAACGCCTATTTGTTCACCTATCTGAGACAATTGGTCGTATGCAGCAGGCCTATGAACATCTGCAGCAATCAATCCTAAACTTAATCCTTTCTTCTTTAGGTATTTAGCTAATTTACCAGTGGTGGTAGTCTTTCCTTGTCCATATAGTCCAACCAGCATTAATTTCTGTGGACCCAATTTTAAACTTCTCGGTTCTCCTAGTGCCTTGACTAATTCTTGATGAACAATGCGAACCACATGTTCTCTTCCAGTCATACCTGCTGGAGCTTTTTCATCTAGTGCTCTTGTTTCAATTCTCTTACTTAAGTCTAAAGCCAAACGAACATTAACATCTGATTGTAAAAGAGCTCTTTGAATATCACGTACTAATTCTTTAATCAACTCAGGAGAAATATGGCTGGCACCAGCTATTTTCTTTAGTGTTTCTCTTAATGCATCTCCTAATTTCTCAAGAACCATAATTTCTATTCACTCATCCATCAATTTAAAATTATTGATATGGTTTGTAATCAGATTATTTTATTAAGTGATAAGTATGTGACTTGCAGTGAATAAGCTGGTATTGTTAACATTGTGCACTTTTGCAATCATATTTGTGACTGGTGATGCTACTGCAGGGTCTATCGGGACACCTATACCTGCTGAAGGTGAGGATTGGGAGATTGATGAATATACCTATGTTTGGGATGAAACTATAATAATCAACGATTGGTTTGTTAAGGCTGAGAGCACTGGAAATTTAAAACTAGATAATGTAATTTTATACGCAGAGGGTAACGTTGAGTTTGAAAAAAAGGTTGAAATTTTCAATTCTAATATTACTATTAATAAGCAAAGCATGCAAGACGGAGTTTCTATTTCAAATACTTTAGACATTAGAAATAGTACTATAGCTTTGAATTCATCATTAGATCATTTTTTTAATATGACAAATGAAGGAATTGGTTTACTCGGTGATTCCGCATATCTTTCTATTACAGATAATTCTTTACTTTATTCCTCTAATTTCAATATGTCTAATCCATATTATACAGCTATAGAGATTTGGTCAAATTCACAAAACTCTAAAGTCCGTTATGAAAATTCTACAATTAAACATCTTGGTTTTACTAGTTCGGGGGGAGATAATACTATAGTTCGAGGAAATCACTTTGATTATTGTCGTAGTATTGTTCAAAGCTCTGGAGTAGGTTTTAGATTCGAAGATAATTTTGTTGATAGGGGTTGGTGGGAAGGTGGAGCTTACCAGGTATGGTTATGGGGCGTTGATGAGGCTGTAATTTCGAATAATACCTTCAATTTGACTTACGATACAATAGGTATGCGTAATAGCGCTAATGTAACTATAGAAAATAACATTTTTAGAAACACTAGAGAAACCTATGCTTGGTCTGTTTATGCAAGAGATGCCTATAATATTACAGTTCGTGAAAATCATTTCCAGAATCACTCAGGATCACCAATTGTCTTTCAGCGAGTTAATGAATCTCTAATTGAAAAAAACACTTTTTTTGACGTATTTGGCCCAGATAATGTTTGGGTTTCAGGTATTAATAATAAGATAATTAACAATACATTCGAAAATTGTGGAAGTAAGATTACGATCCCTGCAGGATATGGTATTACTGGTTGCATAGAAGTTACTAAAGGTGGTTATGACAATAATAATGTTAACCTTTTCGGTAGCAATTGGATAGAAGATAATACTATTAGGAATTTTTCAGGTTCTGCTATAGTCGTATCAATGTCCAGCATAATTGTAGAAGGTAATACGATTGTCAATGGAACTCCCTTTGGGTTTCAGGATGCTGCTGCAGTAGATACATACACTTTCACAGGATTGGCACCTTCTGACGTGTTCATAAGAGATAATTATATAGAAAAAGTAGACGTTGGTATTTTTCTAGACGGTTCAGACCAAACAAGTGGCGGAAGTAACATTATAATTGAAAGGAACATATTTTCAATATCTGATAAAGGGATACATCTTATTACAAATGGAGGTGGGAGTTATCAAGGAACTCAGATAATCCACAACACCATAACGGATAATTTAGTTGGGATAGAAATAGAATATGGTGCCGGAATTATAGTAGAGAATAATAGTCTTTCAGGTTTAAATGGCATTGATGTTAAAGATAGTACTAATATAGCTATAGGTTTTAATCAGATTGAATCTTACAATTTTGGTATTCGTTTAAATAATTCTGTTGCAGATATACACTCAAATCACATTATCGCCTCATGCACTATTGAATCTTGCGAAAAAATAGGATTTACTAAAGTGGGCAATATTGGTTTAGACATCGTTTGGAGTACGAATACTAATATTTTAGATAATGTGATAAAGAAATATGGAGTTTTAGTAAATACGCGTGGTTCTGAGTTATATTTTGATAATAATAACTTAGATTTTACCAATATTGGTTATAATTCAAACCATGATGATATCCAAGTTCGGAACGGGAAAATATCTAACGTTAGTAATGGAATTCAGATTTTTGAAGCAAATCTTTTATTAGTTTCGAATGAATTCAAAGACTTTGAAACAGGCATTAAGTCTTTTAATTCTTCATTGGATAATTCTAATAATATTTTTGTAAATGGAGTAAACTGCTATGAGTTAATAGACAGCATTTATGTTATAGATTCATTTGACGGGTGGGACTGCTCAGCATACTCCCTAAACGAATATTTCAATGTAAGAGTTTTTATTGGAAGTATTCAAGGCATCCCCGCCCCTTCACATGAATTTTGGATTATTGATGGCCAAGGAGATAGTCAGATAGATGGTGAGACTTCATCGGATGGGTACTCTAAATATATTAAATTAATAAACAAGAGTATTGATCCCAATGGATATCAAACCCTTTTTAATCCATATGACTTCTATTATTTACACAATTCAATAACTACATCTGTTGAAAAAGAAATATTCTTTAATCAAACAGTTAGCTTTTATCTTGACACACTACCACCACAAACTGAAATTTATGGTAATGGCACACTTGTTAATAGCGAAATATTTTATCTTAGCATTAATGTATTCAATGACGAAGAAGTTTTTGATTTTGATATTGAGTATCTTGTCAATGATGGAGAAAATTTTGCTGAATGGCAACTATATGGCACTTTCAATCAAAGCACAGTCAAATTTGTGGGCGAAGATTCAACAAAGTATCGTTTCAGATCCATAGGGCGAGACTTGTTTGGAAATGAAGAGATAAAGACTAGTTATGACTTTGAGATTTCTGTTGATACTAAAACACCAAATTCGGTTTTTGTTGGTATTCAACAAGATTATATTTTTACTGATTCAAAACAAATATTGTTAAGTTGGGAATCTGATTCTGATGATATTCAAAATTATTATCTGGTAGTAAAATATACTAATTTTACTGATGAATATCTAGATCCTGACTCCGTTATTTGGACTGATAAGGATAATTTCATAATACCTAATAATGATCCTTTTATCTATCAATTGAGCGATATCGGCCACTATAGTTTCAAGATTACTTCCTTAGATGTTGCAGGCAATTTGGAAGAAAAAGAAAATTTTGACTTTATAATTAATTATGACTCTCAAAGCGATTCTATCAACTTAGTTAATGTTCCTGAACGTTGGGGATACAACACTATGACAATAGATTATGTGAAAGCTAATGAATATTTAGATTTTGATCTATATCTATCAATTGAAACTACTGAAACTCCTTCTGAAACATTAATGTGGTTTATGTACGAATATGATACTTCTTCGAACGATATCTTGTTATCTAGTCTTCAAGATTCATCACGTTATTATCTTGTTGCAAAAAGCAGAGATCTAGCAGGTAATCTGGAAGATCCCTTAAATTCAACTGAAGAATTCATTTCAAATGGAGAATATGATCAAATATATGATTTGAGATATATTCCTCTAGAGAAAAGTAGTTATCCAATTATTGTTAAAATCGATGAAGATGGAGATGGGATCTTTGAAATTACATTATTTAGGGGAGAAAACCTAACCAAATTACAAAATAACCAATATTTTTTAGATTCGAAAAGTAAGATGTTACATTTTGGGGGCCTTGTAAATGGAGGTTATGTACCTGAATCTGGGCATAATATTAGTATATCTTATGCAGGAGTTAATTCGATTTTTGAAGTCTATACTCAGGGACCGGACTCAGCAGATAATTTGGAGATTGTACCTACTAATATATCGCACATCACCTTTTATTTTGAGATTACAGATCCAGTTACAAAATGTAAAGTTCAAAGAACGACCGACCCTTCAAGTGGTTGGTACAATGAGAAATTAATTGAACCTTGTGATACTGGAACTTACGCTTATGTGGAAAGTAATCCAGATACAGAAAAAAATTACTATTACAGAGTTTATTCGGAAGATGAATTTGGACATTCAATATACTCCGACGAAATAGCTCTGAATATGGAAGAAATTGTAATTTTGTACGATACTTCGAACTCAAATGGCATTAGTACTCAGTTTGGAATGGAAGTGATAATACCAGTTTCAATATTGGCCGGACTTATGTTGATTGCAGGAGGAGTGATGCTCTTCACTACTAAAAAGGAAGACATATTGGATGATAATGTAAACGTAATTGATTCTAAGCCTGTAGCTAAATACAAACTTGAAGAATTGTATTTGATTTACAGTGATGGAAGATTAGTTTCCCATGTAAGTGATGTTGAGAGTGCTATCGATTCAGACATAATGAGTGGAATGCTAACTGCGATTAATGACTTTGTCCAGGATTCTTTTTCTAGTCAAGATGATTTGGGTTCGATTGATTACGGACAAAATAAAATTGTCCTTCAAAGAGGTGCTAATTATTATCTTGCAGCAGTTGTTTATGGTGAAACTGATAATTTCTTTAAGGGAAAATTAGCTAATATTATTAGAGCATTATCAATTCAATTTCCTCATTTGAAGGAGTGGGACGGCGATACTTCCCAGAATGAACCAATAGATGCTATTTTGAAGCCACTAATGGATGAAACTGTTACAACGAATAGAGAAATGGTTGACAATTATATAGCCGATATACAAGTTAGTATAACTTCTCAAGAAACAATAACTCCAACAACGTTATCTTTAAATCTAAATTTCAGTAATTATTCAACTAACAATTTGGATTTAGGAACCGTAAAACCAATATTTAATGATCAATATTTGATCTTAACTGGTATGAAACCGGATATTCTTTACTCCTTTACTGAGAATAAGTTTCACGTAGGTGAAATTAAATCTTATACTGAAGTTCAAATCGAACTAAATTTCAAGAAAAAAGTAACAGGCACTGTAAACGTAGATTTAGAATTTAGCTACTTCGTCAAAGATAAACTTAACACAACTACCAAGAGAGTATTTGATGGTAAAATTTAATTTAGTCGACAAGGCGATAACTTAATCTGACTTTTTTAGAACCTTTATTATCTTTTTTAAAGAATTCAACGTTACCGATTTCTGAAAGACTTCGAACATGGGTTCCAGCACAAGGACAAACATCAATGTCTCCTATTTTCACAACTCTTAATCTGGTAACACTTGAAGGAAGCATTTTCCAGAGACCACTAGACATACTCGAACGTATTTCGGGGTTGTTTTCTAAATCCGATCTTTCAGATTCACTTATACTAATTTTTAAATCCTTGGAAATAACTTGGTTAACTTCGTCCTGGAGCATGTTTAATTCAGTATTTCCCAATTTTAAGGGTTTGAAATCTATTCGAGATTTATCAGCTGCAATCTGATTGCCTACTGTATCAGATCCATATCTTTCACTAACTACTGATGAAACTAAATGTTGTGAAGTGTGCATGCGCATGTGAGAATATCTTCGTTCCCAATCAAGATTGCCTTTAACTTTCATTCCAACGTCAGGTAAATCACCTTCAAACATATGTCTAATTCTATTCTTTTTGCGAACGTCAACAACCCTTCCACCGCCACCTTGCCATACTAACTCTCCTGTATCTGCAGGCTGACCACCGCCAAGGTGATAAAATGCAGTTTGATCTAATTCCACTATTCCTGGAAAAGTGGCTGTAACTTCAGCTTCAAACTTTTTTACATAAGTTCCGTCAAGAGAATCCATATGGAATTGCAAGGTCATAATATTTACAACAAATTAACCTATTTATTACTAGTGAAACTATTAAATGGATAATTGGATGTATGGGCTAAGGTAAATTATGAACATACGTATATCTTCGATAACGTTAGCCCTCCTATTGATTCTCAATAGCGTCGTTTTAGCAGAGACAACAACACAGTATAAAGTGGATGGAAACGATAGCGATACTGCAATATTATATCTAGAAAAAGATATAGTTAATGATGAGACTAAAATCGAATTTCCAAATGCAGAAGTATTGAGCGCATCATATGCCGTCTCTGGTGGAGCTGACCAAGATGGAAATTATCCAGAAGATATATCTATTACAATCAGCGGAAACACATGGAAATATAGCGGAGAAGGATATGGAGCATTAGGATATCAAGAATCATTTTCTAGCGGTGCTGCCTCAAGTGCTGCTATTTTTTCGGATTCCAGTGGTGGAGAAACTACGGTTGAAATGTATCTACCAGTTAATGCTACAATAACTGATGCCGAAGTAACATTAGAAGGCTTAACCAAAGGAAATGGAGACTTAGATGACTACCGATTAGTTTCTGAAAATACAAATGAAGGATCACACAGTCTTTCACCTAGCATATTGAAGGATGGAAGTGACCAGTTTATTGTCTGGCTAGACAATGGTGATTTAGAGGATAAAGACACCTATTACAGTGTGCTTTTCAATTCTGGTGATAATAGTGGTTGGGATACTCCTACTAGTTTAACACCTCAAGACTCGCTATACAGTTATGAGTCTCCATTAATTGTAGGAAATAGCGATTTCTTATTGGCTGGATGGTTATACTCAGGGACTCTTCAGTACACTTACTCTACTAATGGAGGAAATACATGGAGTACGATTGATGATTTTGATTATGATTATTATATTTATTTCTATGATTTTGAGTTGGACGATAATGGCAATTTCCATTTAGTTTGGAGCTCATATACATCTGATGGTTCAGAATCTGATTATCGTGTATTTCATTCATATTCTGATGACAATGGAGCAAGTTGGTCAGCTGAAACTGAAGTGTCAGATTCTAGTCTTGCTAGCTCAAATACATCTCCTAAAGTCTCTTTCACGAGTGATGATGTCTATGTCGGTTGGATTGGAGCTACTGCGTCTAATGCCGTAGCATTTTTTGCATCTTCTAGTGATGGAGGCGATTCTTTCAATACGCCAAATCAAATAAGTAATTCTGGGGATGCAGGGTCAGTTGATATTTCATCAGATTCTAGCAGCAATGTAATATTTTCATGGACTGAAAGAGATAGTGACTCTGGAAGTGCAAGTGTAAAAGCTAGGAGTTCTTCAAATTCTGGCTCTACATTTAATACAGAAATCACCCTCACTGGAGCTGAGGATGTAACTGTAGACTCAAATTTGCATTCAGGAACAGATGGATCTAGTAACTATTTTGTTACTTGGACGAGACAAGACAGCTCGGATTATTATGATGTAATGGTGGCAAGGTCCGCAAATGCAGGAACTACATGGAACAGCGGTGTTGAGGTTGATGGTTATGATGACGAAAGTCAGCGAGTGTATTCTTCAATAAGTGTAGATGCCAGTGGCTTGATTGTTTCATGGATAGACCTTTACGATGGTGATGGAGCTTCTTCAGATCCGGACATATTCGGATCTAAAAGTAATGATGATGGAAGTACCTGGTCAGATCCAGTTGAAGTGGGCTCCGAACAATACTATGAAGGCGACTCTTCAGCTATAGCACTGTCACATTCTGGAAGTTATATTTATGCAGTATATGTTGATACTGGAGACGCCGATCCAAACGGAGATTCGAATGGCAATGATGCAATGAATAACGATGGAGATATATTCTTCAAAAGGTCCTCAGACGATGGCGAAAGTTGGAGTGATGCAATAGTTATTTCTAAGGGAGAGGATGATGGAAGAAGTTATGAAACTTTTGATTATCCATCTTACTATTATTCATATTATTCCCCAGATGTCGCTTCATCTGGCAACTATGTATATGTTATATGGTCTGATTACAGTTATGATGATGCCCAATACCAAATAAAGTTCGCAAGTTCTTCAAATTCTGGCTCAAGTTGGAATGACCCTATTATACTAAGCACTTCTGACTCTACTACTGATTCTTTAGCTCCTGCTATTGTGGCAGAGGGGAATAATGTCTATACAGCCTGGAGAGATACTGTAAGCTCCGGAACAACTATCACTTATGATATTGTTGTTAAATCATCAGACAACAATGGAGACACTTGGAGTTCCCAAACCTCAATTAGTGGCGATGGAACGAATTACATTCCTGAAATGGATTATACTAATGATCGTTTACATGTTACATGGCATGCTTATGCTAAAAATGGCGGTTCTAGCTATTCCATTGAATATGCATACTCTGATGATTCGGGAGACTCATGGGATGCAAAGACTGCCTACGTCTCGGGATCATCTGGAGACTTCAGCTGGTTCCCAGATGTAGCAGTGGATGAAGATAATATTTATCTGGTTTGGCAAGATGATGGTAATTTCGATGGAGATAGTGGTTTTGATTTTGATATTGTAGCTATGTATTCCGATGACAATGGCGATACTTGGAATGATCCTTCATTAATAGTAGATAGTGATTCTCAGTTTAGTAATGCCTATACTTTGCCGTCAATCGTCAGTGATAACGGGTATGTTTATGTGTCTTATCAGGAATATGATGGCAGTCAATATGAATATCGTTTTCTTTTAAGTCAAAATTATGGAGAAACTTGGTCTGAAACATTTCCAGTTACTGATGGCCATGCAGTTAATTATGTAAAAATGGGTATGGCAATAGATGACAAAACATATTTTGCATATTATGATAATGCAGATATGTTCTCTGAAGATGATATTGATTATGATATTATATTGCGAGCTACTCTCGAAGAAGGCTATCCGACGAATCCCACCATCAATCTAGATAGTGCAGGGAATGACTGGGAATGGGCTGGAGAATTCAATTCAGATAATTCACCTATCGTATGGGATAGTAATGGCGAAAACGGTGCCTTAAAATCATTTAGAGCCGCAATAGAAGATGGAATTGCATATGCAATAGACAATGAAGAAACGTATGTTGATGAGTATGGTGTTGAAATGGCTACGCTAATATTTACAGTAACTAGTGATAGTGATGGAAGAGTGGGGCTAAGCAACTTAAAAATAGAATATGATTTAGAGTTAAAAGTACAATCTAATAATTTGAAAAATAGACTTAATACTCTAGTTGATTCTGATTCTAATGAAGATACTGTCGAAACTAAGTTTTCAGTTTCAAGTAGTACAAATGGTAAGGTTATTCTAAGTAATTTGGAAATCATAACGGCAGAAGCTGATCTTGAGATTACACAAATGGACTTCAGTAATAGCAGTCCTAAAGAGGGAAGTAGTGTAGTAATTACTGCATACGTAAAGAACTCAGGCCAAGGTGAAGCCTCAGTTGATTTAACTTTCTGGTACGATACAGACAATGAAATAGGAAGTAGTTCTGTAAGTGGGATAGATAGTGGTGAAACTGAAACTGTTAGCATTACTTGGCATGATCTTCCAGCTGGAAGCCACGAAGTAACTGTATCAATTGTCGGGTCAGTTCCTGCAGATAGTTCACAAGGAAGCGAGGATACGGCATCACAGACAATTACAGTTCAAGAAGCAAATCCTATAATAGTTTCATCATTTGAGTTTGATGAAATTCCAGTTGAAAATACAGATGTAGATTGGACACTCACAGTTGAAAACGAAGGTGACAAATATGGTAATATTGTAGTTTATCTTTATGCAAATGAAGAAGATGAGGACAATATAGTATATGAATCTCCTAGCACAAGAATCGATCCTGGTGTAAGTAGAGAGTTCGGTCAAACTTGGACCGCAGATAAAGATGTAAATCTGTTCTTTTTGAAAGTGGTAGATATAGATACTGGAGAAATTGTAAATGGAGATGGTGATGGTGAGGAAGTCATAGTAAATATACAAAAACTACCTTTGTTCACAGTTACAAACGTGGAATGGCTCGATGCTCCTGATGGAAACTTAATCACTTCTTTCAGTGATGGTACTGTGGCTTATGCCAAAGTATATATTATGAATGAAGGGACTTTTGATGTAACTGCTTCTGTAGATTTAAGTTTAACAAAAGCTGGTAAAAGATTAGTTCCAAGCCCAAATTATGGTGCTAATATTGCATTCCCAGGAGAGATGGAAACCGTACTGATGATCAATGGTGAATATCCACGCGTGGATTTCAATTCAGGCGGTGAGCCTGGTTTCACAGGAGCTTGGTCATTAGAACTGGAAATAAATGATATTTTCGCAGTGAATAGTAATGAACAAATTTGGGATTCAGAAGAGCTCATATTTACAGATACAGATAGCAAAGTAATTATTTCACAGCCCCCAAACCTAGCATTATCTCAGTTTACTACTAATGACCAAAGTATCAAGGAAGGTCAAGCAGTTGTTTTCACAATAGTAGTGACAAATGATGGGGAGGCTGAGGCATCAGGTAGAGTACAAATTAAACAAGGTAATACCGTCCTGGGCAATGTCGATTTTGTAGTTCCTGGTTATGATTCTACACAAGTAACATATGAATATTCAGTACCTGGCTCCTATGATGGAGCATTAAATCTCAAAGCTCAAATTGATTCGAATTCCGTGTACCCTCCAGGTGGTCCTAGTGACACAATAGACGATGACTTCCAATCTTTGACACTAGAGGTTGAAGGAACAGTCAACGTAAGACCTGCAGATTCATCAGATGGAACTGGAAGTATGCTTGTACCAGCAATAGCCATGTTTGTATTATTGGCTGGATTCGGAGGTATATATTTCATGTATAAACGAAGCCAAAATAAGTTACACGGCGAAGAATCAGATGCATTTGGAATGCCTGATCAAGGAGCTATGCCTCCAGAGACTCCGGCAGCAGCGCCTCCGCAACCTATGGCTCCACCTCCAGCAGCAGCGCCTCCGCAACCTATGGCTCCACCTCCGGCAGCAGCACCTCCTCAACCTGTGGCACCTCCTCCGGCAGAAGCACCACCACAACCTGTGGCACCTCCTCCGGCAGAAGCACCACCGCAACCTCCAGCAGCAGCACCTCCTCAGTCAGTTCTAACTGTAACTGTTCCGGCAGGCGCTCAACCGGGTCAACAAATCCAAATTAAGGCCCCAGATGGTAGAGTAATTGCAGTCAATATTCCTGCAGGAATGCAACCTGGTGCACAATTTCAGGTAAAGGTATAGGTATTATCGAGTAAAGGCCGTTTTTCTTATATAGACCATTTTAAGTGATGCACTTCCTGAACAGTAGCAACTGTCACCAGGACTCCGTTTTAACGGGGGCAATAACTTCGGCGAAATTCTGATTTATGATGAATTCATTCCGTTATTGCAAATATGTTATGGAGATGATAACAACCCAGTTTGGGCTATCATCCGACATTCGAAATCGAAAGCGAAACTAGTGCAGTCAATCCGACAATTTCTAGTAATTTTATAAACTCATAGTGTGTATTCGAAAGGAAAAAAACTTCGGTTGATCCTGCCGAAGGCTACTGCTATTGGAGTTCGATTAAGCCATGCGAGTCTAAGGGATACTTGTATCCCTGGCATAATGCTCAGTAACACGTGGATAATCTGCCCTCAGGTGAGGAATAAACCCGGGAAACTGGGGCTAATACCTCATAGATACAGACAGCTGGAATGCTTCTGTATTCAAAGCTCCGGCGCCTGAGGATGAGTCTGCGGCCTATCAGGTTGTAGTCAGGGTCATGACCTGACTAGCCAACGACGGGTACGGGGTGTGAGAGCACTTGCCCGGAGATGGTTTCTGAGACACGAAACCAGGCCCTACGGGGCGCAGCAGGCGCGAAAACTTCGCAATGCGGGAAACCGTGACGAGGGAACTCCAAGTGTCTATGCATTGCATAGACTGTTTTTTAGCCTAAATAGCTAAAAGAGTAAGAGGTGGGCAAGACCGGTGCCAGCCGCCGCGGTAACACCGGCACCTCGAGTGGTAGCCACTATTATTGGGCCTAAAGCGTTCGTAGCCGGTTTGGTAAATTCTTGGGTAAATCGTACAGCTTAACTGTGCGGATTCCGGGGACACTACCAGACTTGAGACCGGGAGAGATCAGAAGTACTTGTAGGGGAGCGGTGAAATGTTGTAATCCTACAGGGACTACCAGTGGCGAAGGCGTCTGATCATAACGGCTTTGACGGTGAGGAACGAAACCCTGGGGCGCAAACGGGATTAGATACCCCGGTAGTCCAGGGCGTAAACGCTGCTGACTTGGTGTTGGAGATCCTACGAGGGTGTCCAGTGCTGGCGCGAAGGCATTTAGTCAGCCGCCTGGGG
>MIZB01000105.1_pt1 | contig 15364 bp, 15 predicted proteins | sample 888171 | NCBI WGS metagenome assembly MIZB01 (sample SAMN05440186, study PRJNA335308) | marine metagenome | isolation source: marine water
ATTATGTTATTCTTACTTCTTGTAGGAATTGACATCTCTGGTATTTTACCAGTACTTAGTTGCTTGTAAATTTGTTCAGCTATCTGTTCTAACTCATGTACGGCCGTCGCCATAGCTCCCTATTGGGTGGGGGTTTTAGTTTAATCGGGAGATTTTTTAATAATCATTCAATTGTGTAAAGTAGTTCATTTTTCCTAAAAGGAGGTAAAGCCCAAGGGGAATTATATTGGGCAACCATTAATGACGATTGAACTTGGATTTTCTTTTGGTTGATATAATTGTCTAATTTTTCTTTATAATTTTGAATTCTTTTTTCCGTTGCCCACATACCAAAACTAATAGATATTGTTTTTCCTATTTCCATCTGTTCTAAAGATATTCTTTGATCATTTGGAGTAGGTAACTCTTCTGGTTTTTGAGCATCTAACATAAAAAAAATCATGTCATAATTGGTATTGGTACTTTGTGTTATAACAGGGGCGGTCATAGGAATCGACTGATTCTTAGAATTGCTCCCGAAAATATAACTGGCTAATGTTCTAAACATATTATTATTTTGATTCATTTCTATCTGTTTAATAGATGTTTTTGCAATTACATACTTTGAATACTCACGAATTTCGATTTTACCATCTTTCTCAATAAGCTCGTATTCTGGTTGATTTAATTTTGCTGCCATTATTTTTTGAGCTCGGGAAATGGTGGTTCCATCCCATACTTTTTGTAGAATTTTCTATCAAAATTAAAGTAAACTCTCTCTCCCTTAAATCTTTTTACTTTGGAGTCCCAAGGAAAGAAAATCACGACTTCAAATTCAACAGGCTCTCCTGAAGCAGGAATTACCAACCAATTTTTTTCGTGTGTTGCTTTTACTGTTGCTTCCTCTACTACTCCTTGTGGACTAATATATATCTGCGTTAAGTTAAACACAATATCTGGAAAGGCCCCTAGTAAATCATGATAAAATTGAGTTGCTCCTTCTTTGTTTTCATATGTCTTTCCAATTTGCGGAATCTCATATCTACAATCTTCTGTCAATGTAGACATTAATCCTTCAATGTCTCTATTATCTTCAGCAATAGAGTGTACTTTCCACAATTCTTTAATTTCAAGATATTCCACCGGATCCAAGGCCTTATTGAGCATCTTCTTAGCAAGAGAGTGCTTATCTTCAAAAGTAGAAGGAGCCTGTTCTACAATTGTTAATTTCTGTACTACTTCAATATATTTTTCTTGTGCTTTTTCCTTAGTCATTCCAGAAAGATTTGCCCATGCGTCATATTTAGCTCTAGCTTTCATACTAAGAATGCCTGGTCTTGCGCCTGTTGCGTCTCCTTTTGTTGTTTGTTTGTAGTAAGAATACAATTTCAAAAGAGTTCCTTGATCTAATTTTTCAGTGTTAGTTTTAACAAAAAAACAACATTCTTTGAAGGTGTCTTTCTTCTCTTCCATTCTATCATTCAATAAGGAAGAGATAAAAGAAACTTGTCAGACACCTTTCCTTCCACTGGAAACCGTTTCAAAAAAATATCATATAAAAAAATAACAAAAATAAGCCGCCGAACAAACAGATAATTCCATAGGAAGAAGGGGTGTGTGTGTCTTATAAGTACTATTCTTTTATTATTAAATATAATATGACTACTTTATCACAACTAATTTTAGGAGAAACTGGTTGTGTTTCTTATATTGTTTTCTGTAAGAAAAGAAGAGAATGTGCAATAGTAGATTCATTTGAGGGATTCGAAGAAGATATCCATGAAGAGTTGAAAAGATTAGAATTCCCAATTGTAAAATATGTAATTGATACTCACACTCATGCAGATCGTAAATCAGCATCAGGTTATTTTGCAGAAGAAAACGGATTAGACGGAATTGTCAAAAGTGAAATAACAAAATACAAAGGTAAAAAAGTAGGAACTAAAGATGGCGATATCTTAAAAATAGGAAATACCGAATTGAAAGTACTGTATACGCCCGGGCATACTTATGATCACAATTGTTACTTAGTTGAAGATAATTTATTATCAGGAGATTGCTTGTTTATTGGAGATGTAGGTCGGATAGATTTAGGTGGCGATCCTCGTGAAAAAACAGAAATGCTTTACAATAGTTTGAGAAGATTGGAACAATTACCTGGAGACACTAAAGTTTATCCTAATCATGTTGGAGCAGTTCATGCAATAGATTCTGAAGATAAATTTTCTACAATATCGAAAGAAATGAAAGACAATGAAGCTTTACAAGTCAAAGACGTAAAAGAATTTTACACATACATGACGGAAGGATGGCCCCCTAAGCCTGATAATTGGGAAGAAATAATGGCGTATAATCTAAAATAAAGAGTGGCTAGGGCCCTTGACTAATTTTCTACAACCAATCCAAGAAAGATTGCCCATTATCCAAACAATGAGATAGAAAATAATTCGGCCCACATTATTAAGATCATTTAGAAAGAGGTAAGGAAAGCCACACGAAACAGATCCACAAGGTATTTCATTATTTACTTGAACAAAGAATTCCATCCAGACAATGTATGCTATGAAAACAAAAGTAAAAACAGAATATTCTTTTTTCAAATTAGTGAATGCTTTTGAATAAAAAAGTACTTCTACAAATAAAAATATGGAAGTTCCAAAATGCATATAATAATCTTTAAGCACATTGAAGATAGTCCAACCACTTTCAGCAGCTCCAAAGCCCCCGAAAAGTTTGATTAACCAATAGAGAAGAAAAACTAAAACGTTCAAAACCATTGAACCAGGCAATAGAAAATAATATGAATTAAACTTTGAATCCCTTTCATTAATTAATGCGCAACTAGCAATAATGAAATTAAGTAATAAATTCCAATTTGTAAGGAATTTTAGCCCGCCCCCCCAAGTTCCAGCATTCAAAACATAGTTGCCTATGACTATATTTGTTATAAAAAAATAGAGAGTAAGACCAAAAGCAATAATTCTAAAATTACGTCGATTTAACAAAAAACACCTTAAATCTTAAATGTTTTTTGAGTATATATAGTTTGTAGGTGCTTACATAATAAGAAAACTTATTCTGCATTTATTTTCGCAGAACCCATAATCCTAGGCTTGGATTCTAATTGAATAATTAGCGAATTTCTTTTTGATGTTTTGTTTATCACAATAGGCGAATCCCATTCTACTTCAATTGAATTTCCGACACTGGTAATTCTGCCTACTATAAATTGGAAATCGGAGCACAAATGAATAACGTCGCCTTCTACAAGATCGTGCTTTTGAAAAGCGGCTTTCTTCAATTCAAAGCTAGATTTTTTTTGTATTTCAAAGCGTTCAGTACTGTCTGCCAATATAGAGCCCCTTCCTAGTAAATCGTCTCTAAAGGAGCCACTCGCCCTCAATGCGAGACCAACTCGATCTCCAACATGGGCAACATCGACATCCAAGTCCATGACCTGTAGTGAGCGAGCAACAGCACTTCCTTCTGAACCTGCAAAAATCACGTCACTATGTTTATTTAATTTTCCCGATTGAACATGACCTATCGCGACCAACCCCACTCCTTTCACAGTAAATGCTTGATCTACTGCAACAACAAATCCAGACTCATCATGGGGTTTTATTTTATTTAGGACATCAATCAACTTTTCTCTGATAATAATTCCATCATTCTCAATAAAACTCCAGTTTTCAAGACCGGCTTGGGTTAGTAAACCCTTCACTTGAGATTCATCAACCCACCCTCCTTCTGCAGGATTGATAATTACAAAACCCTCTTGTATTCCAGCACTAGCCATTGATACGATAGATTCGCCGAAAGCGGCATCAACATTATTGACTTCAACAATACCAAAATCAGAAACAGTTAAAGAAGCAAAAAATGGTTTTGGTTTTTCTGGATAATTTTTTGGTCTAATGATAGAAATAGTAGAAAAGGAGCTATCTTCTTTTAAATCTTTATAGATATAATTATCAACATCACGAGAATCTGATTTCTTAGCAATAGAACGGGCGACATCATCACTCCCTACGAATAGAATATTAAGAACACTCAAGATTTTAACCTATCTGAAATATAATTTAAAACATCCCTTAAACATTCTTTATTGTCAAAGACATCAAGACCATTTTTCTCTTTGATAAAATCAGATAGTAACGGCAAGCACCTAGTTACTTCATCAACAATAGTAATGTGCGCAGTTTGAGCAGTTCTTGATAATGGATTCAAGTCAATAGCAATAACTTGTTTTCCCATATTAACCAAAGCTTCACACCGATCACCATCTTCTAATGGAACAATAACAACATCGGCAGAACCAATGCCATCAGAAGAACATTTAGCCCTTTCAGAACTTAATCCCGGTATTACATCATCTGCATTTTCACCCAAAGCATCAATGCCTACATCTTTCATCAGCTTAGTCAATCCACTAACTCTTTCAGGAGTTCTATGGAATAAATTAACTTCGACTTTAGCTCCACTAACTTCAGCCAATCTTGCAACTTCTCTAGCAGCTAAAGCAACAACGTTTCCATTTACCGAAATTACTGGGTTTTTAGCTGAAAGAATAGCAGAACAAGCAGCTTTGATTGACTTTAAAGCAGGCAGGCAAGTTTGTTCTCCTAATAGATAATCAAATGCCTCTCCTCTTCCATGGGCAATTAGTCCTTGCTTAGCTACAACATCTGAAGCCTCTACCAATTTCTCTCTTGCTAAAAGTGACTTGTATCGAGGGTGATCTTTTGGAGGTAACGCCAATTACATCAATCCAGCATAGAAGCAGATTGTAGTCAGTACGCTGAAAATAACAAGTGGAGGTATGATTAGTCGATCAACAAATCCTCTATAGTGTCCAGCAATTACAACTGCCATCAAAAGGATGAACCCAACACCCATAGAAACTAATAAATTTTCAGCATCACTTGTTGCCAAGTTTCTGTTATAAATTGCAATAATTCCAAGAGTAATTGCCAAAGCCCCGATTACAGTCCTAAGCTGAGCTCCGAAATTTCTAAGCATATTTTCCCTATCGCTTAGTTTACCTTCAAGCGCCCCCAAAAGGTCTTCATCGAATTTTATAGGGTTTACATTCATTAAAACCCCCATAAGAGATAAAACTCCGCCAACAATCATTAAAGCTAGGCTTTCTTCCATAATATTTCACAATATCTGCGTTATTTAAGCACTACGAAACATTTCCAAGATATTTAGCAAGACCAACTCCTGCGGTATAAGCTAAGATAGTCATCATTATTCCAACAGCCATTGCATATTCAAATTCCCAATCCCTCCTTAGCAAAGTAGGTAAAACTAGGAAGAGAACCATTGACGGAATGACTAACCAAAGAATACTTTCAGCAAAATCAGCAACTTGTGATTTGTCTTTCGTATCGTTATACAGCCAAGTCATTGACATAATACTTGCAAGAGGTAACGAAATTACAAATGCACCAAAAATAGTTGATTTCTTAGCAAGTTCACTTGCAGCTACAATTACAGTTCCAGAAAAAAGCCCTTTACCTAACAGGTTAATCCAATCCATACTAACAAGTAAAATTAATCCTATTTAGGGATAACTCAACAAATTTCATTATTGACTATATAGTCAACAGATTCAAGAGCTCTCCATGCATCTTGACCTCTATCTTTAGGAGAATTGGTGTAATGCTGATCTTTAGCGGAAGTATATTCCATTAATTCAGTAATCATTCTCCATCCAATTTGATCCATTGGAACTAGAGCAGTCCCATTCAGAAAGCCTGTTTTTGGTAAAAAAGTTTCATAGTGTATAGAAGTCACACTTTCATCGCCAGCCTTGTAGCCAACATCGAATCCATGATCTTTCAGAATTCGGAGAGTTTCAGTAGTTGCCGGATCACTACATTCAAACAAGTAAGCATACACGATATCATTACCTTCTTGCCCCTCCTCATCAGAAGATTGTCTTGCATCTAAATAATAATCTGGATCATTGGCCACTTCATCAATTACAGCAATAGCGGCCCAACTTTGTAGCCTAACTCTCTCCGAGTATTCTTCTGAAACGGCAGATTCAAATAATAAACTTACAGAACCATGTACTGCAAAATGGTTACGATGAATACTAGAATCTTGGGAACTGGTAGTTGGAGGATAATTAGTAACACTTCCAAAACCCCATTCCTCATTGACAGCTTCAATAACGTCAGTTTCTAAAACATAAGAAGCAGTCAGTACATCTGGATGAGTTACAGGGTTTTGTGGTGCTGCTACTTGGAAAATGATAGTACCCGCACCTCCAAATTCATGCATATCCACAGTTACAGAGGGGTGGACTTTTTGGAAAGCCTTTTGCATTATTTTACCTTCAGGTTCTAATAATTTCATATGATCACGATTTAGATCGGTACTATTTGCATTACCTCTAGAGTTAGCATCCCTTCCATCTGGGTTTACCATTACAAAAATAGCAAGATTTATTTTTTCTAAAATAGGATCAATTTCCTCAGGCGATGCCCTAGCAAAATGCCTAGCCAGTAAATATGCAGAATCAACCGAAGCAGGTTCATTGCCATGTTGAGCCGCTACAAAATAGACAGTAGGGACGATAGGATCATAATCTCCAAATTCAACTAAAAGTAAAGGTTGGTTGTTGATACTATATCCAATTTCTGTCAGATTTGTAACCCTTGGACTCTTATCAAATTCATAAGTCAAATTGATGATATCTGAAGCTGATGTTTGGTTTATTGGAATATCATTCCATAAATCTTCAATAGTTAAATCAAATTCAAAAAGAACAAGGTCTGGTTCATCTTCGCTAAAAATCCCGCCCGGACCGGTACAACCAGAAGTTATTATGAAAATCATCAGACTCATAGAAATAGTGCTTTTCATTTTAACCAACGATTAAGTGCTCAAGGTATTGATAAGATTAACTAGACAACCTGCTGTGAACATATCTCTAATAAGTTCATAATATTTTTTTGAAAAACATTTATATATCCTACACTCCAAAGAGCATTATGAATAAAATCGCAATTGTAACACTATTGGCGACAATTTTACTTTCCGCATCAGCTAGTACTGCAGTAGAGGATTCAACTTTTGCAGTCGGAGAAACCTGGGCTTTTGGGCAAGAAATTGATTTGATGGAAGAAGTAAGTTCAGAGATATCTGAATTAGAAAGTAACATTACCGAACTGATGGAAAGCGAAGAGGCTGAAATGGTCAAAAACGCATCAGGATTGGAATTAAAATCTTTTGATCTTGGCAATCAGGCAATTTTAGGATTTTATTATACTGGAGAAGTGATTGATAATTTTGACAATATGATTCACATGCAAACAGAACAATCTCTCTATTCTCATACAGTCTTGGGAACTAAATTTACAAGCATGTTCCCTGCTGAAGGAGAGCATGAATTACGATTAAATGTGAAATGTGAAGAAGAAGATTATAATGAAGAAGAAGACGATTGTGAAAATCCACAGATTAAATTATTAGATAATATCACAGGAGAGCCATTAGTTCTTGAAGAATTAGATACTGAGATTGGAGGAAGTATGCACTATGTTGCTAAGATAACACAAGATACGTGGTGGACCCAAGATACTCACGAATTAGCAAAGACTCAAATTACAATTACACTTGCAGCATCTGGAGGAGTTACAATTAAGAATGTACCAAATATCACCCGCAACGGAGTTTCAATTTTAGAGGGTGGAGATGATGGTGAAGAACCAGAATTTGAGTGTGTAGATGGATCGGACGTCATTCCATTCTATTGGGCAAATGACGGATATGCAGACTGTAATGATGGTAGCGATGAACCAGGAAATGGATACGATTTTGAATGTGATAATGGAGACACATATCCCATGGATTACGTAAATGATGGAATATGGCATTGTGAAAATGGAGAGGATGAAGGAGAAGCTGAAGAAGGAAATAGCGAGCCATTCTCAGTGTGTGATGAAAATGAAGAAGCTAAAGAAGCAACTTGCTATGAAACAATAGACATAAAATTAGAAACAGCAGTTTTTGAAATGGGTGCCGAAGCAAGCATCAATCTGTTATTTGATTTTGGTGACAACCCAATGAATGTTATGGATCTCCCATTAGAAGAAAATAAATATTGGGAAGGTCAATTAGATAGATTGACAGTTAGCGGAGATATAGGTGGACAGATAGATATTGCAAAACCACAATTGAGTTTATGTCCCGATTTAGACTGCGATCAGTTACCTGAGATGCAAGAGCTTTATTCTGAATTAACAAATTCAATTCAGGAACTTCATGATAGCGAAGAATTTAGCATAACAGTTGATAGAGATGGCGATGGGCTTCCTGATGTAATTACAGAGTGGAATGACCTCTTCCCAATGTATATTCCTGAAACTTGGATGGATGAGATATTTCAAGAAATTGCAGATCAAATAGCATGTGAAGATGATGAATCAGCTCAGGAAGGAGAAGATTGTGATGAAACAGCAGAAGAAGAGTTCGAAAAATTAAATTTACGAATAGAAAATAATAGATTTGCTTTTGGACCTTATGCCCTTCATGAAATTGAAGATTTCGAATCCCTTCCATATGCATTTGAAACTGGAGAAAAAGATAGTGCAAAAGCTTCTGATGGAACAACATATGAAGGATACCAAATACTTCCAACAGATAGATGTTCTGAAAATAATCCTAACAGAGAGGATGAAGATTGTGATAGAGATGAAGATGAAGATGATGATGGTAATGATGATGGCACAGGAGTAGTTCCAGGAAGTAGAGCAGGAGAAGACGAATCTGAAGACTATGATGAATGTGAAGGAGACCCTTTTTGTGATTCAGAAATAATCTGGTTCCATAACGCAGATACCGGACATCCGGCTTACATCAACATGGATATGCCTAATCTAAGAGAAGATGGCTACACAATAGAGATGATGCCAATCGACTCAGCAGTTGCAGAAGCTCAAGTAAATGCAAATGCAGATACTGATAATCCTGAAAAAACAACTCTGATAGACCTTTCTAATGACGAGATTGTAGAGGATTCAGCATTGCCTGGCTTTGGAATTATGGCAGCTGGCGCATCATTGTTATTCGTAAGTAGAAAGTTTAGGAGTTAGGTACGGACACTGTAGAACTTATCCGCATTGTAGTAGGCTCAGTTATTCTAGCATATGTAGGATATTGTTTACTCAATCAGAAAGTATGGGTTCGAGGAGCGGTTGGTTTGAAGAGTACAGTTTTTGCATGGGGTGAGAGAGCAGACCATTCGACGGTTTTTATGCTCCACACAGTTATTGGAACGGCCTTAGGGATCTATATGGTTGCAAGCCCGTTCTTATGGTAAAATTAGAAGGTTTACACGTAGTAACTGGAGCATTTGGTTACACTGGACGTTGGATCGCTCATCATCTTCTAAAACAAGGAGCGCAGGTTCGAACACTTACAAATTCAATTGGCCGAGATGATCCTTTTAATGGAAAAGTAGAAGTTCATAGATATGATTTTGACAATAGAAAGAAATTAGTTGAATCTCTAAAGGGCGTTTCTGTACTTTACAATACCTATTGGGTAAGATACACAGTAGAAGGACAAGGTTTTGCGCATGCCTTAGCAGTAAAAAATAGTAAAAAATTATTTCTGGCTGCCAAAGAAGCTGGCGTTGGAAAAATAGTCCATATTAGTGTAGCCAATCCAGACAAAGCCCCTGGTTGGGCATATTTTAGAGGAAAGATAATAGTTGAAGATTTCCTAAAAAAAACAGGAGTACCCTATTCAATAATCAGACCAACACTTCTCTACGGCCGCCGGCAAGATGTTTTGGTAAACAACATCACTTGGATGTTACGCAGGTTTCCTTTGTTCGGAATGTTTGGAGATGGCAAATATCCAGTTCAACCAATATATGTTGACGATGTTGCTAAAATAGCTATAGATCAAGGCCAATTAACTGAAAATGCATTAGTAGATGCTACAGGACCTGATATCTTTGAATACAAAGAATTTCTTGATATCTTAAGTAAAGGGATGGGTCGAAAAAACATATATATTCCAATTCCAGATTGGCTTACATTAATGGTGGGCCAATTCATGGGCCTTCTTCTACAAGACATCGTGATAACAGAAGCTGAAATAAGGGGCCTTAAACAAGGATTAATGGCGTCTTCTGAAGAACCCTTGGGAACAACATCATTTGAAGAATGGGCAAAAGGTAATGGAGAAAATCTAGGAAGGCATTATCGGAATGACATTAAGACAAGAAAATATGTAAAGTAACTATTATAACTCTATACAAAAGTCAATAATATAATGAAAATAGGTTATCCTTGTGTAAATTGGAGTATAGGTTGTACTAGCAATAAAAAGTTTAGAATTAAGAGCTTTAGTGAGGAAAAATTTAACAGCACGGTAAAAAACAATCTCGAATGCTTGGATAAAATAGTAGACTATAATATCGAACATAATCTTCTTTTCTTGAGAATCTCGTCTGAAACAATCCCCTTTGCTTCTCATGACATTTGTAAAATAGATTGGCAAAATAATTTCAAAAAAGAGTTAGAACAGATTGGTAAAAAATTAAAACAAAATAATTTCAGAGTTTCTATGCATCCTGGCCAATTTACGGTAATTAATTCACCTAACGAAGAAGTCGTAAGAAAAAGTATTTCGGAATTACAATACCATTCCGATTTCTTGAACTTACTTCAAGTTGATAATACTGCAAAAATACAAATCCATGTCGGAGGAGTCTATGGAAACAAGGATGCCGCAATCGAACGCTTTATCAAAGTATACAATTCAACACCTAAAGAAATCAAAGATAGATTAGCTATAGAAAATGATGATAAACATTATTCAGTAGATGATTGTATGATTATCTTTAATAAAACGGAAATACCAATAATACTAGATAATTTCCATTTAGAGTGCCTCAATAATGGAGAATCTCTGTTGGAAGCTTATAATTTAATAGAAAATACCTGGGGCAAAGATCACGGCGTTCCTATGTTGGATTATAGCAGCCAACAACCATCTGCAAGAATTGGCAAACATGCAGATCATATAGATATTCAACATTTCAAAGAATTTATGAAGATTATGAAGGGTAAAGACGCAGATATCATATTCGAAATTAAAGATAAAGAAAGAAGTGTTTTAGAAGCTAAAAAGTATTTATAATATCTACATAGAAGGTAAGTTGTGATAGACCTTCGTAGTGATACAGTTACAAAGCCAACAGAAGGCATGAGGAAAGCAATGTCTGAGGCTGTTGTTGGAGATGATGTTTTGGGAGATGATCCAACAGTAATAGAATTACAAAATAAAGTAGCTTCCATGCTTGGTAAAGAGAATGGACTTTTCGTCCCATCCGGTACAATGTCCAATATTATTGCAACTAGAACACACACTTCTCCTGGCGATGAAATAATTACAGAATACAAAAGCCACATTTACAAATATGAAGGTGGAGCATTTGCAGCCCTATCAGGTTGTTCAGTAGCTTTAGTTCATGGAAAAGATGGATTAATGAATCCTGAAGATGTTTCTAATGCCATAAGGAAATCAGAAGGAAGTTTGTCTCATTACCCAAATGGTAGTCTCGTTTGTGTTGAAAATACGGCTCAAGGAGGAGGCGGAACCGTTTATTCACAAGAATCTTTAGATGAGATTTGCAAAATTGCTAAACAGAAAGATTGTAAATTACATTTGGACGGCGCTCGTTTATTTCATGCATCTACTGCAAGTGGAACGTCATTATCTCGGATGGTTCGCGATTTTGATACAGTTTCAATTTGCTTGTCTAAAGGATTGGGTTCGCCAGTTGGTTCTGTATTAGTTGGATCTAAGAAAACATTAGAGCAAGCACATCGCTGGAGAAAGATGTTTGGAGGGGGCATGAGACAAGCTGGAATCATCGCTGCAGCAGGCCTCTATGCTCTCGAGAACAATGTAGATAGATTACATGAGGATCACAGGAGAGCAAGGCAATTTGGCGAAGCATTGGACAGCATGCCTAATTTTTCAGTTAATTTAGAAACAGTTCAGTCTAATATCGTTTTCATTGGAGTTGGAGAGGGAAACGCTAAAATGATGATTGAAAAACTGTCAAAATATGGTATTGACATATTAGACATAGATGATTCAACAATTCGCGCAGTATTCCATCTTCATATTACAGATAAGGATTTAGAGGCAGCCATAGAAGTATTCACTAAAATAAGAACAGAATAAGTGTTAATAATAGATATATTAATAGAAAAGCAAATAGATACAATAAGCCTTTCCTATACAACCTTATATCCTTCGAAAAGATTAAAGGAAAGATTGCTAAACTTACCATCCCAAATGGAAGTGCAGAACCAGTGCCAATTACTGCCGAGAACAATAATAGTAATGATAACATCCTATAATACCATCTAGCTAGAACTCTTCCATCATCCATCAAAAAGAAATAGAAGGATACTATATTTATTGTGAGTAAAAGGCAATAAAATAGAAATTCATAAATATCTGAACCAGAAAATAAGATTCCTAGACCAGCAAGAAAAAGCACGATCAGAAAAAACAGAGTATAGGCGAAAATAATGGCGTAAGCTTTTATTTTATCGAAAGGGCCCATGTTATTTTCTACAATTTCTTCATAAATTTCGTTTTCAATATTCTCTGATGAGGTCTCTTGTATTTCTTTTTGAATGCCTCGGGGTTTTGCACTACTTACACCACTAATTGTACCTTTGAGATGACTAACATTCCAATCCTGAGGTTTCTTGGAGGCTGGCTTAGGAGTAGCAAAAAAGATAGTTAATGTAACAAGGGCAATAGCTATCAAAATAATCCAAAAAAAAGCTTCGAAAGTATAATTTGAATCTAGAAACATACTTTTAGCTCTGATTCTCGTCATATGCTATGAGATCAGTCCAGATGGTCTGGTACCAATAAGTATCTGTGAAATCAGTATTGATTATAATGGCGCCAGTAAAATCAGAATAGTGGAGATTTGCACCAGTTAGGTTTGCACCAGTTAGGTTTGCACCAGTTAGGTTTGCTAATTCAAGGTCAACACCAGTTAGGGTCGCATCAGTTAGATTAATACGAACAAGAGATGAATTGAAGAAATTAGCATTAGAGAAGTTAACACCAAATAAATTTGCTTCAGTTAAATTGGCCTCATAAAAATTGATAATAGAATCTTGAATATCGACACCTTTCAATATTGCTCTAGATAAATCAGCTCCATTAAAATTGACTTCATACAAGGATGCACCCGTTAAATCCGCACCTATAAATTCTGCATTTTTCATATAAGCTCCATCTAAAATGGCACCGTTTAATTTTACTTCATTTAGGACTGCCCCGTATAGATATGAATTAGTTAGATTTACATTAGTCAAATCTGCATTAGTAAGTTTAATTCCTGTAAGATACGCATTTGTAACATCTGCATTTACTAATTTTGTATTTTCCATATTAGCTTCAAACAAGTTTGCGCCGATTAGTGTTGCATTAGACAAATCAGCACCAGTTAATATTGCATAATGGAAATCAACTTCTTTTAGATTCGTATATCGGAAATCAGCGTCCGTTAAATCAGTAGTATACAACATTGCATCAGTTAAGTCAGAATATTGGAAGTTTGCTTCAGTTGCATCTGAATATCTTAGATCAGCATCGGTCAAATTAGTGTGCGTCAAATTAGTATTAACTAGAGTAGTTCCGACTATAGAAGCATCATTTAATCGAGCATAATTTAGAGAAGCTTCAGTTAAATCAGCATAATTAAGGTTTGAATTTGTTAGATTTGCATATCTTAAATCGGCCTTAGGTCCAAGTAGAAATCCTGAGCTAAGGGTCCAAGTTGATGGCAATTCTTCAGCCATTCCTTTGATTCCGCCCGATTTTACTTGAGTCAATTCAGCATCAGTAAATATGGCATGATTGATATTTATGCCCTTGAGATTTGCATAGGAAAGGTCAGAATTTGTTAGTTTAGCATACCACATTTCAGAATTTGTTAGGTTTGCATATTTTAGATTAGCATTTGTCAAATCAGCCCCGTTTAGGTTCGAATTTGTTAAATTTGCAAATGAAAGGGAAGCATAAGGTCCAACTAAGTGTCCAGATGTAAAAATCCAAGGAGAGAGAAGGCCCACAGGTTCTCCTAATATCTCTCCAGATCTCACTCCTTTTAGAATTACATTAGTTAAATTAGTAGAAGAGAGATTTGTATTTTGAAGGTTAGCGCCTTGTAGATTCGCATTTTTCAAATTAGCCTTTTCTAAATTGGCATATCCCAAATCAGCATAATTCAATTTAGCACTATTCAAATTAGAATTTTGAAGAAGACTTCCATTTAATTTCGAATCACTTAAATCAGAATAGGTCAAATCTAAACCGACCAATTGAGCCTTATTTAGGTTGGAAAAGCGTAGATTAGTACCTGTTAAATTTGCATAATTTAAATTTACATTCCTTGCTTCAGTATTCCATAGGTCAGCTTCAGTTAAATTTGCATATGCAAGTATTGTATTCGTTAGGTTAGTCTCTTGAAGGTTGGCATAGCTAAAATCGATCCCAGTAAGATTTAATCCAGACATATTGTAGTTAGTAAAATTCCCATAAGAACAAAATCCGTACGGCACTAATTTACAAGCAACTAAGGGATCAGTTCCATTTTCTATTTCAGCACCATCGATGATTCCATCATCATCAGTATCATTGTCTAATGGATTTGTATAAGGGAATAGATTTACCTCTTCAGCATCAGTAAGCCCATCATCATCTGAATCTGGTTTCAAGGGATCCGTTCCCAGTTCATACTCTTCACCATCACTTAGGCCGTCCTCATCTAAGTCATTAAACAAATTAAAAGTAGATTGCATAAAGACTGAACCAAGAACTACCAAAACAGTCATTATTGCAAAAAGGTAGGCTTTACGAGTTCTCCTTACAAGTTTCCTATCTTCATCTATATCCTCATCATTTTCTTTTTCATTTTCTATTTCGGGACTTTTTTCTTTAATGTGATGTTTAACTTTAAAATCAGTAAGAATTTTTGGTTCGGGGCGCGGCGTTGCAAAAAAAACAGTAATTGAGACTAAAATAAGGGAAAGAAGCATAATCCAGAAAAAAGCTTCCAAAGTATAGCCCGTAGATAGAAACATCAATACTCCAAAGTCCTCTACTTTTTAAACTTCCCTAATTTTTCCTCAATTTCTGTAAATCTCCAGAAAAGCCTAGGGCGCCAATAATTAGTAGAAATTGTACGGACAAGCGGACGAGGTGGCCCTGAGTTGTTAATCTAGTTCTTAGAAACCCATGATTTAGTAATGGCCATTCCGAGCAAAGCAAACATTATGCTAAAAAATACACTCATTCCAGCTAGAACGTTCCAGGC
>MIZB01000301.1_pt1 | contig 15358 bp, 17 predicted proteins | sample 888171 | NCBI WGS metagenome assembly MIZB01 (sample SAMN05440186, study PRJNA335308) | marine metagenome | isolation source: marine water
CGACTCACTATAGGGCGAATTCGAGCTCGGTACCCGGGGATCCCACATTTTTTGATATACTCATTGCTTTTTCTAGGAATATTCTGTCAGCTCCAGGTCTTTGCGATCCAAATGGAGGATTCATAATCACAGTGTCAAATTCTTCTTCAATTGCTTCTATGGGTTTGGTAACCCATTTAATATCTAAATTTTCCCTTCTTGAGTATTCTTTTGCGATATTAATCGCTTCTTCATCTATTTCAAATCCTGTGACTTCTGCTCCGAGTATTGCAGCCGCAATTGATAGTCTCCCTGTTCCACATCCTAAATCAGCTATTTTTCCAGATAAATTACCCGCTGAATTGACTTTCTTGATTATTTCTAAAAGCAATGTCTGGAGGTGTTGAATATTGTTCCAATTCAGGTTTTGGTTTTTCAAAATCTGGAGAATTAAATAATATCTTACTATTCATTAATTTTTTCTATATTTGTCGTAACCGTCACGTAATATTCCGTCACCGCTCTCAACCATTCCGTCTAGAAGGTTTTCAGATTTCTTTCGATTAAATCCTTTTTCATCCATTAAATCTAATATTTCACTTTTATCCATGCCTTCAGGTGGCCCACTAGCAAGTAAATCAAGTAAAATCATTCTTGGATCCGTTTCTTTTCTTCTTTGTTTTGCATCAGCTCCAAAAAAGGCGAAGTCTACATCTCCACCTAGGGTGACTTTCAAGAATAATTCCATTAAATCAATAGCGCGTTCAGCGTGTTTTAGGTCAACAGTCTCTGAAAGATGCATTTTTGCATTTGCTTCAGCCAATCTAATAATAGATTCTAATTGCCTAGGGGTGATTGGCATTGTCTTATCTTGATCATCTAAATTATGATAAACGTTTCGGAGTTTAGTGTAGTGTTCTTTGATTCTATTCTGAGCTTGATGTGTCATTACAGGCCTTAATCTTCGAGCATATGCAATATACAATTTCAATAGTCTTGAATCTATTGGGCCTTCAAGTGACTTAGTAGTTTCAATGTCAGCAACTTCTCCCGGAGTCATTGTTTCTCCAGCTCTATGACTTTCCAATATTCTGTCAGCTAGTAGCTTATCTCTATCAGGATCAGGAGAATCTGTAATTATGAAGAAAATATCAAAACGACTTAGAAGAGAAACAGGCATATTCACTTGTGAAGGTAAAGGCATAGTCATATCGAAGCGGCTTCTTTTTGGATTTGCCGCAGCAAGTACTGAACACTTTGACTTGAGTTGAGCATTAATTCCTGCTTTTGCAATACTGATGGTTTGCTGTTCCATAGCTTCATGCATAGCCGATCTGTCTTCTTCCGACATCTTATCAATCTCGTCAATACAAGCAATACCGCCGGAAGCAAGTACTAGTGTTCCAGCCTCTAAACTCCATCTTCCTTCACCAAATTCATCTCTTACAGCGGCTGCAGTTAATCCTGCAGCGGATGTTGATTTACCTGTAGCCATAACACCTCTTGGTGCGATTCTTGAAGCTGACCGCAAAAGCTGAGACTTAGCTAAACCAGGATCTCCCATCATTAGCATGTGAATATCGCCTCTAATTCTCGTTCCGTCAGGCAATTCTTTGTCAACGCCTCCGAACTGCTGCAGTGCCAGAGCACTCTTTTCCCATTCCATTCCAAATATGGCTGGTGCCAAAGAATCTCTAATTCTATTAGCTATGTCTTCGCGAAGTGCCAACTCCTTTATCTCGATAAGTTCAGAAGGTGTTGGTTCTACATCTTCGTCTTCCCCTACTTTTTCATCGATACTGTGAGCATATAGATAAATATCAAATTCACTTTTTTGTCTTCTTCCTTGAAATTGTGCTTTTGGTTTAATTATTCCTACTAGAGCAACTCTATCTCCAGGTTGAACCTTATGAGCTAAAGAACTTTCAAAATAAGCAGATAATCTTTCAGGTTGCGCTCCAGGCGGTAAATCTTCTGGAAATTCCTGTATTTCTATTTTTTGCGAGTCGATATACTGCGATAAATCATCTCTTAATTTAAAATCGGTACACTTACAACCTTCAGAAGTACATCTTGTTGGTTCTTTTATAGTAAAGAAATCTTGTATGAATGAATTACGATGTCTCTCCCAATCACATTCAAAATTACCTATTTCCATTCTAGGTCTAACAGGTGTTGCCTTTCTCACAAGGCCTCTAAGTTTTACAGTTCTGTATAGGTGTTCTTTTCTTAACCCACTTATCTCAACTTCGTATAACTCATCGGGAATACCTACGGGAACTACATCTAAGTCAATCTTAGTTCTGTGTTCTTCTCTGACTCTTTCCTTAGTATCTTCATCAATAAATTCTTGAACAACATATTTTGCAGAGTCTAGTGTTTCGTCTAGATTCCACCTCAGGTTACTTGATAATCTTCCGTTAAAATCAGCCACAGCTTCCCAAGTGACACTGACAGATCTTTCCCCATCGGGATATTCCCTTGAAACTTTTTGAATTTCATCACTGTATGTAGGTATGCTTTCCGAATCAACTCTTTCACCTCTACATTTTGGACAAAGCTTTCCTTCGTATTCTCCGGTGCCCTCACACATAGTACATTTTGGAGCTGAAGCTTCTTTTCCAAACTTATCGACAGGTCTATTTCTAGAGTCCTGAAAGAAGGAACGCCAAAGTTCCATAAGTTCTTCAAGTGGTATGTCATTAGCCAAGGACCATCCCCATTCGGACCCTCGTTAAATGTGTTGTGTATTATCCGCCGAAAATTCTTTTCCAGAAAGGGGGTCGATTTGCTTTAATCTCGGCCATCAGATTTATTCTAGAATCAACCGCAGCCATGAAGTTAGGATTAATTTCTAGAGCTTTATCAAAAGCAGCGAGTGCTTTTTCTCTTTCTGTCAATCCTTTCCATAGTACTGTACCTTTGTTAACCCAAGTATCAACGACATAAGGATTCAAATCTAATGCTTTTTCAAATGCCTCTAGAGCTTTTTCGGGCTCATCTAAAGCATAAAGAATATTTCCTTTATTTCTATGTAATGTATCATCATTTTCATGTGATTTTAGAGCATGAACGCAAACTTTTAGAGCGGATTTGTTGTCTCCTTTCTTTCTTAAAACCATAACTAAATCATTATGGGCTTCTTTCATGTCTGGTTTAAACTTAATAGCTTTTTTAAGACATTTTTCAGCATCATCATATTTTTGGACGAGCATTTTTGCATATCCTTTGTTGTACCAAGCTTCGGCATCCCTCGGATTTAATCTTAAAATAGCATTCCAGCATTTATCAGCTTTTCCAAATTTCTTTAATTTAGTTAACAAAATCCCCATAGATTTCCACGTATCAATATCTTTGGGCGCTTGTTGAGTGGCTTGGTGATATGAACGTATTGCTTCTTCATATTCTCCTAATAGTTCACAAACTTCAGCCCTCCCCTTCAATGCTTCAGGGTGATTAGGGCTTTGCTTCAATACAGTTTCAAAAGTATTTCTTGCATTGTCTGGATCTCCAAGTTCGTATTGAACTTTTCCAAAAGCAATTCTAGCCTTTATATCTCCAGAATTGTCTCTTAATATTCCATCAAGTAAATTATAAGCTCCGTCTAAATCACCATTGTAGAGTAAATCATCAAGTGTTTTTTTCCAGTTTCCAGCCATATTTATTTTTTCTCGAATGTAAAGACTCTCTCGTCTTCTCCAACCATATCTTCGGCCACGCTATAAGGTTGTTGTAGGAGTCCCTCGAGCACTCCAGCTAAGCAACCTGATGTAAAATCACAATGGTTTTCTTTACCAATAATTCCAATCTCAAGCAAATTTTCAACCTTTACGATAACTTTCTCAACATTAGTATCTAAAACAAATAGGTGTCCTAGTCCAGCTTCAGCCCATGCTTGGTTTAGCACCATGTCTAGGTCATCAGTTCCCATTCCTGCATAATTTACAGATAAATTTATGCCAACAGTATGTCCGCATTTAAACATAATATTCCTAGCTTTGTCGTTACCTAGACTTTGTAATTCTGTCCAAAGCGTACCTAAAAATGCACTAGGTAGTACTAAAATATCTGAAGTTTGTACTCCAATGTCGGTATCGTAGAAATCGTCCATAGGGCTTCGGGCCCTTCTTACATTCCCTCGACCATACTTTCCGAAATGTTTTGGAAAGCTTCCCCTACGTTGCGTCCATCTTTAGCAGATGTCATCATGAATGGAGCATTTAGTTTCTTAGAAACTTCAGACATTTCTTTTTCACCAAATAGTGCCTTATCCATCAAATCACATTTGTTAGCAAGAAGGACAACAGGGATTTCACCAGTAACTTGCATCAAGGTTTTAATCCAATCAATAGTAGATAGTAGAGTTTCACGTCGAGTTATATCACAAACAATCATAGCACCTTCAGAACCGCGATAATATGCTTGTTTAACATTGCCTAGTGTTTTCTGTCCAGCAACATCCCAAATCATCAGAGTAACATCAATATCTGGTTTAGCTCCACCAGATCTTAATTGAACTTCTTTCTTTACGATCTTTGCTCCAATTGTAGTTAAATATTTATCATCGAAAGCGTTTATAACGAATCGACGGATTAAACTAGTCTTTCCTACAGCAGGGTCACCTAGGACAACAATCTTCTTTGATACTTTCTTAGCAGCCATCATGGTTTCTAACCTCGAGGTATCACGATTGTTAAGACTCTATATAATATTAATCNAAGAATTTCAGAGTTTTTGNCTTATTTTCGNCAGTAGTGTGTACCTCTTTGCCCAACAACGATTCTCTTTATTGGNAGAATTACAATGTGGGCACGGTTCTCCNAGTTTTTCTAAAAACTTGTAGTTTTTTCCAGAATTCACCTTTTTTACCTTCGGGCCCTCTAAAGGTCAAGAAAGTAGTGNCCTCCGTAATCTANTAGATTTTTTTANTTATATACTTTATTGAGTCGTATAAATTTTTTATTTCTTTATCTTTTAACGTATTAGCTTTTCTTAGAGGGTGTATACTTGATCTAAACAAGATTTCATCTGCTAGATAATTACCTATCCCCGCAATAAATGCTTGATTTAGTAGTAAGGGCTTGATGGNTTCCACTTCTTTTTTCAATTAGTTCATTAAATCTTTTTAGTGTAAATTTCGAGCTTAGTGGCTCAATACCTAGGTGATTGACAATGGTATTGGGGTTTTCAACAATCCATACTCTACCAAATTTTCTATAGTCTACAAGAAACATCTTTTGCCCATTTTCGAAGTCNAAANTTCTACAGTAGTATATTTTGGGNGTTTCAATACCTACATCAATTCTTCCTGTCATTCTTAAATGGACAATGATGTGATTTTTTGACAGATTTATGATAAGATATTTTCCACGCCTATCAAATCCTTTAATTTTCTGATTTTTAACTATGCTAAAATCATCAATGCAAGCTTTTTGCCAAATTGACCTTCCACCTTTCAATTTCCATCCCTTAATCATTTTGTTAAGACCAGTTCTGTACGAATCTACTTCAGGTAATTCAGGCATTACAAGACTAAGGCAGACAGTTTTAATCTCCTGTCCTTACAAACTTGTGCTCAGAGTATACAATACAGCCACTCGCAAAGTCGAAGAATTTAAATCAATAGAAGAAAATAAAGTGGGAATGTATGTTTGTGGTTTGACAGTTTACAATGATATGCACTTGGGGCATGCAAGGACTTACATTGCTTTTGATGTTATTCGAAGATGGCTTGAATATAGTGGATATGAAGTTAATTTTATTCAAAATCATACAGATATTGACGACAAAATTATTAAAAGAGCAAATGAGGAAAATATAAGTTTTGAAAAGATTACTAAAAGATTCATTAAAAGAACTCAAGAGGATTTGGAAAAATTACAAGTTAAATCACCTACAGTAATGCCAAAGGCTACTGACTATATCCCAGAAATGATCACAATTATTAGGGATTTAATTCAAAAAGAGAATGCGTATGTTACCAAACCTGCCGAAGAAGCTTTGGCACCAGATGTATATTTTAATGTAATTTCAGCTTCAGACAAATTTGGAACTTTGACAGGGCAGAGTTTGGAAGACATGAGGGCAGGTTCCAGAGTTGCAATTGATGATAGAAAGAAGCATCCTGCGGATTTTGTTCTCTGGAAGGGAGCCAAAGTGGGAGAACCAAGCTGGGACAGCCCTTGGGGAAAGGGAAGGCCAGGTTGGCATATTGAGTGTTCAGCAATGTCACTGAAGTACCTAGGTCAACATTTTGACATTCATGGAGGAGGTATTGATCTTAAATTTCCTCATCATGAATCCGAAGTGTTGCAAACGGAATGTCATACAGATCACTCACCAATGGCAAATTATTGGCTTCACTCTGGTCACTTAACAATCAATAACGAAAAAATGTCTAAATCCTTGGATAATTTCTTTTTAGTTAGAGATGTGATGAAAGAATATTCTGCACCAGTTTTGAGATTTTATTTGCTTAACGGACATTATAGGTCGCCTATTGATTTTAGTGATTCTAATCTGGAAGAGTCGCTTTCAGCCTACAAGAGACTTGAGGGAGTATACAATAGGCTAGAATCGACTACTAGTTCGGGTGAACAATTCTCCGATGAGCTACTTAAATCAATTGATTCGTGTTATTTAGACTTTTCAAAGGCTATGAATGATGATTTTAATACAAGAGAAGCTTTGGCAGTATTGTTCCAATTTTCTAGATTAGTTAATGGTTATCAACTAGAGCTATTGTCAATAGATTTACAAAAGAAATTATTAGATCTTTTTAGTAAATTAGGAGGCGGTGTCCTCGGTCTATTTAGTAAGGTTGAAATTGACTCAGATTTTAAAGTTCAGGTTGAACAATTAATTAGTCGAAGAAATGCCGCTAGAGATTCAAAAGATTGGGAACTTTCAGATTCTATACGAGACAAGCTTACATCTCTTGGAGTTGAAATCGAGGACACTTCATCGGGAACTACTTGGAAGCTAATTTAGGTTCTAATTAAGCTTCAGTTTCTTTTCTTCTGTAATTGTATCCCACAATTAAGAGTATAGATGCAATTGGCATTAGTAATGTTCCAAACTCAGGAATAGCTTTCCAGTCACTTAATCCATCTTCGTTATTTCCGTTACTTACTAATTCAATACCCTGATTATTAATATCATTGACATATGTGTCTTCAGCCCATAATCCAGCAGCGATAACAGCGTCAGAAGATCCATCACAAGAAGAATCAGTACCTGAACCATCATTCCAACATACAGCATCAATGGCGTAGAATTTAGTATCAGGGCTACCCTCGTTACTTCCGTCGTTATCGCCATCTCTATCAGCAAGGTACAACATATCATCTGCAGCTACAGTACAGGTAGTTGTGGTTGTCGAACCTGAGTTAAGTGTTCCGGATAATGCTGAACATTGTGTATCATCTACCGAAGATTGCATTACTGTAACTCCAGCTAAATTGATATTTGAGTCTGCAGCATTGTAAATAGTTACAGTAGCACTTCCAGGGAATGTGCCTGCAACGCTGCTAATCATTAATCCACCAGCAAAAGCCATTGATTGATAATCCAAAATTCTTACTTCATCAATAACTCCAGCAAAGAATGCGGTTGCGGTGCTTTCATCACCTTTCCCAATTATCAAATCAGCGTTAGAAACAGCCGCCGTAAATTCAGGGAATCCATTATTTGAAACTACTCTCTCGTTATCAACATAAACGTCTATTTGATCATCTGAATCATCATGAGTTACTGCAATGTGATACCAGGTATCTGCATTAAATGTTTCGGAAGTTGCGGCACAAAGCAGTTCACCTCCGCTACAGACTTGCAACTGGTCTGCACTGTTAAAATGAATGGACAATTCATTATTTTCTTCGTTACCGTCACCATCTGCCAAAGCAAGAATAGTTCTACCGGTGGAGACTTCAGATGGTTTTATCCAAGCTTCAATACTCCAGTCAGTACTAATATCTAATGAACCATCATCTGAGCCGATAGCACGACCGCCAACTCCATTGAGGGTTAGTCCATTCCCCATTTTACCAGCAGATGAAGTAGTTGCTCCTCCGCTAAGAGTTAGTGAGATAGAATCACTTGTACAAGAATCGTTAGCATTTCCATTAAATTTGAAATATGCAAGACACGTTGATCCCATATCTGCGTATCTTCCAATTTCAGAGGTAAGTCCAAAATCACTTGAAGATTCTTCTTCACCATTCCAAGAGATGATGTGTATCCAGTAATCTCCGCTGGAAACTTCTAGTTCCATTTCACTACCGCTTGCTGCAGCATCTATAATTTCACCTCCAGACCATGACCATTCATTAGTTTCAGTTCCGGTCCATTCTTTCATAACTCTGAGAGTTATAATTCCGTGCATTCCTTTAATTTCGACCATTTTTTCAGCACCAAGACCAGTACCTAATGATGAATAACCAGTAGTGTAATCGTTATCAGTATCGATTAAAACATATATTGTATCTTCACCGGTTAAAACAGGTAATGGTGTAGACTCTTGGTTAGAAACACCTACGGGCTCGTAACCGTTGTCATCGAAAGCTCCTTCTTTCATGTCAGGAACTGACTTTGCAGAGTATGAAGGAACAGAAATTCCATTTAGAATATTGCCTTTAACATTCAAATACATGTAATATTTTTCATTACTCTCTGTTGCAGCATACTGATTTAACATAATATGTTCAGATTCTGCAGAACTTATCGTGTCAAATGTCTTGTCAACTTCATTCCAGTCTCCAAAGTATCCATCGATTACAATGCCTTCGCCGTTATTGTTAGAATTAGCTTCCTGTTTCATATTTTCAATTGTGGATGCGATTGAAAATCCTTCACCATTTAAGCTTACGACATTATCAGCCATGTCAACCATTCCAATATTATCTGTGGTTTGCCAGACAATTTTCATTTCGTCAGAAGCTGATGCTCCCAAATCAAATAATGGTACTTGGACTTCAGTGTTTACACCTTTAGTTCTAGAATTAACGGAACTCAGAGCAAAGAATCCATTCCAGTCTTTTGACTCTCTATTATCATTGAATGAGTAAAGAACAGAGCTTAATACAGTAAGTCCCTTTCCGTACATTTCAATCATTTGATCTGCACCCACCCCAGGCAATGAGTATCCCGTTTCTGCTGAATTATCAGAATCAATTAATATCCGAATAGTTTTACCCTCAGATGACGCAAAGATAGGTTCGCTTGTAGTAGTTAGCAATGATAAATAGATGGAATCAGTGAAGGCACTTGTACTTACAATATCTATGTTTGCACTTTCTACATTATTCTTTTCCTGTTCAGTTTGACTGATTCCATTCCAATCTCCAGTTTCACCATCAACGATTATAGCCGAATCTTCGTTAGACTCCCATAAAAGTAGCACAGACATTCCGGCCAAAATCAGTAAGAACGCAGCAGCTCCAGCAAATGTTGCGTTGCGGTTCGCACTCGCAACAAGTGGGACTCTTGAGTATCCACCCATTCCAGCACCGTTTGTTAGACCGTTACCGTTTGTGAGACCGTTTCCGTTAGTAAGTCCGTTACCGTTTGTTAGACCGTTACCGTTWGWMARTCCGTTTCCGTTWGTTAATCCGTTYCCGTTWGTTAATCCATTACCGTTGGTCAATCCGTTACCATTGGTTAATCCATTGCCATCTTTCAGGCCTTTGTCTATTTTTTCTTTCATTTGTCTCACCTTTTAGAAAGTTACTTGCCATAGAAGAAAGACTATATAATAATAGTTGCCAAAAAACGTGCTTAAAATATGCTGTGCAAACTTATTACTTTTTTACTCTTCTTAGTAATCTTTTTTCGAAGACTTTTTTGTGGTTTTTTTCTTATCTTCTTTTTTTGGTTCAGGCTTTGAGCCTTCATAGTGTTCTAAAAATTCAATATCAGTTACATCAGTATGCTTTCTTATTGCGGCCACAACTCGATATTTTGCTTGGAACCAGTTAATATCAAATTTGGTCCTTTCAGGTAGATTGATTGATGCTACTCCTTTCTTAACAGTAATTTTAAAATCTTCATCTGAAGGATACTCTGCGTTAAAGAGAGCTTTTATTTTTTCATCCACTTTTTTAATTGTAGACTTAACCGTGTATTTGAAGACAAGTTCTTTTCCTGCAAGTCCCGGATTGAAATCAACTCTGACCCTTGATCCATAAACGTTAGCAAGTATTCCTACTTTTCCTTCAATATTAATTTCTTCTCCGACAAATCCTTTTGCATTCGGGCATAATCTTCTAAACTTTGAGACAGACATTGTCTCTATCAATTTTGTATCTCTAGGGCCATATGCTTCTTCAGGAGCAATAGTCACTTCGGTTGTCTTCCCAACTTTTGCCTTTTTCAAATCATTTTCAAGACCAGGCACTAATCGCCCATCTCCTACAACTACAGTAATTGGAGCATAGACTCTGTTTTCTACAATAGAGTCTTCTTTTTTTGCTACATTTTCTAAAGTGGTATCGAATAAAACGCCATCAGTTCGTCCTTCGTAATCTAAAGTTATAATGTCACCATCTTTCAAGGCCATATTCMYAGTCTAAAAGGGAGAGTATTAAGCGCTTATGTTGGAAAGTAAGWCTTCTTAATGRCCATTATTRTTACAAAGTYAATGAAGACAAAACCGGCACGTTCTATGGTTTTGCCMAGAATGGTWGTTACAGGACCWGGTGTACTGGAGCAAATTCCAGCYATAATTGCYGAATTGGATATTCCAGAACGYGGCCTGATAGTTTGTGATACTAATACTTTGGATATMGCAGGAAACAAAGTGATAGARTATTTGGAGGCRGGYAGTCATCCRATGGAAAAARTAGAAATAAAGGGAGCCAACATTGAGGAACTCGAAAGGGTAGAGGCTTTYTCAGATAARATWGATTTTTTRGTWGGYYTGGGAGGRGGRCGTCCAATMGAYATYGCAAAGCAAGCRGGTTTCAAYAAAAATATYCCTTTCATATCCATTCCAACTGCAGCTTCTCACGATGGTTTTGGATCTGCGCGAGCYTCAATAAGAAGAGAYGGYCGTAAAAYGTCAATGCAAGCTATTCCACCAATTGCWGTRGTTGCAGATACSGARATWATATCAAAAGCTCCAAGAAGATTACTTGGTGCTGGYGTTGGYGACATAATCAGTAACCAAACTGCAGTTTTAGATTGGAAATTRGCAGGTCAAAAAGCRGATTAYAGTGAATATGCWGCAGCTTTATCAGAAATGGCRGCYGAATTAGTTGAAAATGRTATTGAAAAAGTTGCWAGCGGTARRGAAGAAGGAGTTCGTTTRGTAGTAAAAGCATTAATTTCTAGTGGTGTTGCTATGTCYATAGCAGGTACATCAAGGCCCGCAAGTGGYGGAGAACACAAGTTTTCACATTGGCTTGACTCGAATTWTGATAATCCGGCATTACATGGYGAACAATGCGGTCTCGGYTCAATAGYTACAATGTATTTACAYGGCGGAGATTGGAAAAGAATAAGAAATACTCTAAGAGCAGTTAATGCGCCGATTAATTCAAGAGAAWTAGGGATWGACGACGGTATAATTTTAGAGGCATTAATTAAATCTAAAGAAATAAGACCTCAACGTATTACAATTTTAGATAAATCAACTCAAAAACAAATTGAAGAAGCAGCTTTAGCTACYGGAATTATCGGATAATCTTTCTTCAATCTCAGTTGARATCCATAAAACTAKTATTGTAATRAAAATWACWGGYGTACTTATGTGAAAYCCTTGAGTAAACCAYTCAGGTATTGCATTTCCAGYTTTKAGACWCCAGTATGACCAGGCCACTATTGTTTCTCCAGCTATTATTGAAATTATGCAACTATWAGCTCTTACTCTTTTCCARTATAGTACAGCTACTGTTGTAGGRAATAAAACAGCTAAGCCAGTAAAKGCTTGTGATACWATATCAAAAATAGTATCCGGAGGATCGTAAGCTAGTATTAGACCAATTATYGCCAGTATAATRATTARTAGTCTTCCTATTTGTTTTTCGTTTTCTTTTTTAATATCYGYAACAGYAGGTAATCCATCTTTAGTAATTATTGAKGACATTGCAAGAATTTGGGAATCGGCAGTTGACATGAACGCAGCAATTGCCCCYACGCAAACAATAGCTCCTGCCCAAAGGGGYGCATATTCAGTTAATACCAATGGAAGTATRTTGTCAGATTCAGWYCTAGTYAAWAYTCTGTCAAAATCAACWAYGTTYCCATAWRCTCCRATAATYACAGGAAATAGGAAAAGTATTGGAACYACKSTTGGGTATAACCAAGCYGCKGTACGTATGGCTTTRTCATCTTCAGCAATGTARAATCTRGAAAAAAGTTGAGGAAACATWGGTACWGTWATTGGCCAYAAWATTGTGTARGAAAARATMAYYTSCCATGTAAAATTACCTTCTCGAACAAATTTTTCTGGMTTATTATCCCATAAAGTCTTTCCACCTTCACTAAATCCACCKATGTCCTCGTGAATAAAGAATCCAAGAACGAACATTATCAAAATKGTAAACATCAAAATRCCTTGAAAAACATCAGTCATTGCAGAAGATTTCATTCCWCCTAAWATGAGATAAGTTATCATTACGCATGTCAAKARAAAKGCACCTGTAAAATATGGGATRTCRCCMCCAGATAAAGTTTCTARYAATATTCCAGCCCCCATMGGTTGTGTTGCAAGGTAGGGCAATGTGAACACYACTAGAACARYACCATATAACCATCCTAAATACTTTGAATTTGTTTCTCCAGCAATTAATGCAGGAGGMGTCATGTATCCTTTTTCTTTTCCTAATTTGTAGATAGGAATTCCAAGTAGCAGAATTGATAATCCAACAAGTGAGGTACCCATAGCCATAATTCCATAGAATCCCCAACCTGCTCGATARCTGGCGCCAGCAAATCCYAGGAAAAAGAAAGCTGAAAAATTTGTTGCAGCTAGTGTACAGAATAAGACCCAAGGGTTTATTTTACGGGATGCTACAAAATAATCTTCAGCGCTGTCTTCGYTACTACGCCCGTATATTCCAATAGCTATGGATATACAAAGRTACAAYGAAAGAATTAGTAAAATTGTGACTAAATCACTCATCTAAATTCCACTCCTTCGAGAACTTCCWTAGKGAATAAGCTAAWGCAAACTGAATAACTATAAGRTAAATAATCCAAACAGGAATCCAATCAGAAACTCTAGTATCAGAATTCCAGTTCCAAAAATCTATGCTYARTACAAATAAAGTAATRAATATTACWGCCCAAAATTTATTTTTCTTCGACTGTGGGAACCAGAATGGTAAAAGCTCCCAGGTCTTTTGRTTCAAGTTTCTAATCTTTCAATAAGYTCAGCYTTSGTGCCTGATACAGGTAAKTYTTTTTCTTTCAATAATTCTTTTAATTCAGCAACTTTCATAGACGAATAATCTATTTTATCATCACTTTCGATRGGRGATTCRTCRTCTTTATWATCTTCTACAGRGAYTTCTTCAATTTCWTCTTCATCGTTAGAAKTTAAGATYTTTTCSAGTTCMTCCTCATCAGGTGGAACTTCCATAAGACTTGCAGGATTCATAACGTTAATTTTTGAAATTTCGACTCTTTTGGTAGGATAAGTACTTTTCAAAGTTGCAGCAGCTTCCTTGCTTAGATCGCCTGAATAAATYTTCTTYAARGCYTCAGATAATGATAACTTTGTTAAACTTTTTYCWATTGTTTCGTGAGCTAAAGCTCTYAAAACTTTTTCTTGTGATTTTTTAATTCTTTTGTCWACCATRATAATTGGTTTAATACGWATTTGAACGTCGTCATCCAATTTTAAAACAARATTACARTCAATACGRCTATTTCTACGTCTTGTTAATGCTCTTTTTGTAATCTGAGGTTAGTCTGTGTCCATCAAATGAGGTAAAGGCATTATTTCCYCTAGTTTCATTGACCCTAAATTTTATCATAAAATTTTTTTGAGTGTAGTCTCCAGTTAATTTTTCTAATGGYACTTCGGCTACCCTTCCGTTTACAAATTCWGGATTGTCRGCAGGCGTRTGTGCCATTAYAGTGTAGTTGAACATRGATGGTGCATGTAGGCGGTACCATACTTTGCTCTTCCACTTRTCTTTAACTTTGGTTCGTGTGACTTTTGCCAATGTTTCTCCGCTTGAACTATAAGTTCAGGCTGCGACGACTGGACAGGGTTAAATATACGTTGCGTTGGCAGTATATCATYATGTTTGATAAAATATTGCTGCCRGTAGACCCTTCGAAGCGACTCAAACCGGCAAGAGAATATGCAATAGCCTTATCTGAAAAATTGCAGGTCCCTTTAGTTGCAGCATTCATTGCTAATCCTAAGAAAGCAGGAACAGGTACAGCCTCGTTAGATACAAGAGATGGCTTTGCWGCCCTTGGAAAAAGGCAGCTTGATCAAATTATTGAATCRAATCAATCTATTAATATTAAACCAATTGTGAYGAAGGGTAAAAGACATAGAGTCTTAGCAAAATTAGTKGATGAGGGGGATTGCAGATACCTTGATTTTAGGTCCTTTTAGATCATACYTATCCAGAATATTTACAGGYTCAGAAGTTGAGAGAATATTAGAATACGAATCYTCTCATGCTTTTGTTGTCAGAGAGCCACACCCTCTTCCCGGACCCGGYTCTCCGGCATTAGTAGTAATAGATGGAATTAACTTYTCAGATAAGTCGATATCCTCTATTGAGGMATTTGCAAGGAAGTTTGGTTGTGACATTGAACTTCTTTATMTAGGYAAGAAGAGAATTAAYRCAGATTTCATSGACAAAACTGTAGTTTCTTTGAGAGAAAAGTTAGGTGAAAAATTTCAYATTACMTCAACYATAATRCCACATACCTTTTTTAAATCAAGGAARTCAATTACTAACTCAGTAGTAGAATCTGAGGGTGCAAGGATAGTAGTYTTACCTTTAATAAATCAYTTGGTAAGTGAATTCTTGTTGCATCAGGTAGTGCTAGATGCTTCAGTTCCGGTGTGTGTTATAAGATGAGTAACGACGAYGATTTCCAGGATATGCTGAACAACTTAGATATTGTTGTAGAGTCTATGGAGGAAGGTCACACAATTATAACTCCTAGRGTAGACCACGAAAGTCGAGGTAAAACCTTACTAGAGCTTCAAAAAGAGTTATTAGATCCAGATGCAAGACAACATGCGCTTTACAGGTTGTACCTTAAYCCTACTTTTAGAAAGCTAATTGCAGGTTTCGCAATTGTTTCATTCATTCACATATTACTATTAATTTTTGTCAACTACACTATCAACTCCAGGCAGAAATGTCTTCACATWMKWCYYWYTGTATARKKYGAMTTVKRGSTYKST
>MIZB01000289.1_pt10 | contig 15172 bp, 19 predicted proteins | sample 888171 | NCBI WGS metagenome assembly MIZB01 (sample SAMN05440186, study PRJNA335308) | marine metagenome | isolation source: marine water
CWATACCTGTTGTATTATTACGCAGAAGGTCTGGTAGTTCACCAGCATCCGCTTCAGATTCAGAAGACGAAGCTGATGGCGAAGAGAGTGCAGCAGACGAACCTGCAGCAGCACCACCAGCAAAAATTAGCGTAGCAATTAAATCTRCAATAGAYGGAAAAACAGCTAATGTGAAAGTTCCGTCTAATATGCCAGTCAATAAATTGTTACAAAATTGTGTAGGAAAATTCCCATTACCTCACGCAAATTTTGCAGTAATGTTGAACGGTGTTGCAGTAGATAATAATCTAACACTTGCCGATGCAGGTTTGACAGATAAGTGTCAAGTTGATTTGGTTCCTNTAGNGTAAGTTTCAAGCAATGCTTGATGTTTTAGTAGTAGGAGCGTGGGCCAAGTGGTTCTAGAACTGCCTGGWATWTTTCRAAAGAAGGGTATAAAGTRKTWCTAWWRKATAGAGCTGAAGTAATTGGAGAGTCCTTGCCGAGTGCGNTGSYSTRMTAACTCCCAGWACCTTTGAGTATCTTGGATATGAGCGTCCAATTTTGCAAGAAATGGATGGAGCTAGGCTCTGGGGTCCCAAAGATTCATACTTAGATTTCCAAGCTTCTGAAACCAAAGCACTAGTTATTGACAGGCCAGATTTAGATCGTTCTATAGCTAATAAGGCATTAGAAGCAGGGACTGAAGTCCTTCATGGCCATACATATTTGGGCCACGAGAAAGTAAATGGCGGTATCAGAGCTAAGTTAAGAAATAAAACTAAAAAATTTACTATTGATGTCAAATTATTGGTTGGTGCTGACGGCCCTTTGTCTAGGGTAGCTAAAAATGCAGGAATAAGTGGAAAAAGAGAGATATTGAGAGCATTTGGCGCAGATGTTAGGGGATACAAAGGTAAAGATACTCATGTAGATCTTTTTGTTGGCTCAGAGTTGGCTCCACGTTTCTTTGGCTGGGGAATACCTACAGGTCCTAATGAAGGTCGCATTGGTATAGCTACTACTTTACCACACAAGCCAATGCCTTTCTTCAGGGATTATTTTTTGAAAGGAGCGCCCTCAAAACTACTTGGCGGAGCTAAAATTATTAATTTGATAAGTGGTCTTATTCCATTTGGAACTGCTAATCCCAGTTATACAGATAATGTCATACTAACAGGAGATGCAGCAGGAATGGCAAAGCCCACATCAGGCGGTGGAATTTATTCAGGTTTAATTTCAGCAGATGCAGCTTTTGAAGTAGCATCAAAGGCCATCGATTCAGGTAATTTAAGTTCGGCAAATTTAAGTGAATATCAGGCATTGTTGTCAAATAGAATAGGTGGAGAATTGATTAAGGGAAGTTATCTCAGGAAAGCTTTTTTAAGTTTAAATGACGATCAGTTAGCTGAAATAATATCGATTTTAAGTGAGCCGAATGTAAAAGAGACCATTGAAAAGACTGGAGATCTAGATTATGCTTCTTTGGCTGCTTTTTCAGTACTTAAAACGCAGCCAAAATTGATTAAATTTGCCCCTCATCTTTTGAAGCCATTTATTTAATTCTGGATAAGTTTCTTCTTCCTCTAGGTAAAAAATCACGGAAAGTCCAGCAAACACTACAGTAAGTGTAATTAAGATGTAAAGGGGCCATTTTGGTATTGGTTTCTTAATTCCGAACGATGAATCTGGAATTATTCCATCAACATTTAACGAGTCAAGATTAATATTTCCAGGATATTCATCAGTGAGGTTAGTAGTGGCGTTGGTCCATTGCTCCATATCCCAGAATCCTCTTGATTGAAGAATTCTGTCAGTCTCATTCAGCTGATAATTCATTGAAAATCTGACAAAATAGGTTCCTTCAATAGTGTCATCGTTTGTGTTGATATCAAATTTTAGTTGTATTGTCTGATTAACTGCAATCATTTCTATGTTAAATCCGGCTTTATCAGAACTTAAACTATCAGAACAGTTTTCATCATTTTCCTTATAGTTCCAACAATTTTCTCCTATTATTGGTCGTTTTCCGCTATTAATTTTTTCTAAACTTTCAGATTCATCTATATCAGCTCTGTGGTATATTTCAGCATTTATGCTAACATTTGTAATATTTTCCACATACCTATTTTGTATTTCAAAAGAAAAGAAGCTATTTTCGCCAGGTTCTAGTTGTGGAGTTTCGAAGTTGTGAAAATTAGGTATATTGCCTGGGTGGCTAGTGTAATCATCAATTTCAGATTTTGCAATAGGCAACATCATAATAATTATGATTATACCTAGGACCTTTCTCATTGATATGTCAGATAAAGCTCCCTTTAAAACGAGTATCACTCCTTTGAGAGATAGAATTTATARGKRATAGTCTTTGTAATATTATGAATTTGGGSYATCTTATCTGTGGAATTTTTATCTTTTNATTAATATTTGTGATAAATGATGTGTCTTCTGAAACACTGCAATATGAAGTTTTGAAGGTAGATTATGGGGACGAACTTATGATTTCAAATTCTGAAATGTGGTTAGATGGCGACATACTTGTCGATGGTAAATTTATCAATTGAGAATTCACACATAAATGTTAACAGATCAATAGATTTGACAATTTCAGAGATCAGAATTAATTCAACTGGGGAATTGCGCATTATCAATTCAACAATTAGTGCATTTAGCAATGATACTCTTTCTTACAGTATGTTTACGATTGTCTCTGACGCGGGTTCATTGATTATTTCAGATACGAGCATAGACTACTCAATGGTCTGGCTTGTAGGTGGTGAAGCTACAATTGAAAATACTTTGCTAAATGGGTATAATATTGTAAATTATGGTGTATTTTCTGAAGATACTATTTTGAATATRGAKWMYGWTTCAATATCTAATTATACACTAGGTCTTCGCTCAATAGGTACAACGCCTGTGCAAAGCCAGGTTACTTTTTCGAATTGTACTTCATGGATGACTCAGGAATGGTGGGTAACTTTTACGGCAATTGAGACTTCAACAAATGTACCTGTTACAGGCTTTCAAATTCGCCAGTGGGATTCTGACGGTACAATGTTAGGTACTTGGAATTGGGCTAAAGAATATGAGATAGATTCAACAGGTCAGCGCACAGATCATCTCGCTAATTTCACAGCATTTGCAAATTTTGGTCTTGCACACGTGGATGATGAATGGTCACAACGTGTAACCGAAAATATTGATTTCATGCGTTATTTCAACCTTAATTTATCTGCCATAAAATATAAATCAGCTCAAGTTTATGCTTCAGGAACACTTTGGGAGCCAGGTCAAGTAGTTTCAAAATGGTCGGAAATTAATGTTCTCGTAACAATAGATAATCCTACAGATTATAATTTTTCAAATCTATTTTTAGACATGGATGTAAATAATAACAAAGCTTTCGCTAGAGATAGCATATCACTTTCTCCAGAGGGTGAAACAGTTGGCAACATTTCTTGGAAAGCTTCATTAGAAGGTCCTTTGGCGTTGAAGATTAGTACATTTTTAGATTTAGGTTCATCAAGTAATACAACGATTTCAATGTCTAAGTTCGTTGAAGTAGGTAGTAAAGATATTGAAGAGGCAGATTCTGGAAATATGCTTGCATTGTTCGTAATATTAGTTATACTAACTGCATGCTCTTACATAATTTACAGCGGAATAGAAGAGCAAGACTCCGATTCATCACTATCAGGAAGCAAATTAGATTCAAATGAAGAGGTGAATGAAGATGAGAACAAAAGGGAATTTGCAATACCTGACGAATCTTCAGAGGAAGAGTAATCAATTTGAGTAATATAATTCTAGGAATTGAGTCAACAGCCCATACAGCAGGTGTTGGAATTATAAATTCTAAAGGTAAAATATTATCAAATCAAAGATCAATGTATATTCCAGAAGAAGGGGGTATTCACCCTCGTGAAGCTGCAAGGCACCATTCTGATACTTTCCCATTACTTTTTGAAAAAGCTTTTAATGAAGCAAAATTAAGTCCAAGTGATATTTCTTTGGTTTCCTATGCCAGAGGTCCGGGGTTAGGTCCTTGTTTACGAACAGGGGCTACTGCAGCAAGAGCGTTTGCTTATACTCATGATATTCCTCTTATTGGCGTTAATCACTGTGTAGCACATTTAGAAATTGGGTTATTGGAAGGCGCATCAGATCCAGTACTTCTTTATTTGTCAGGAGCGAATACACAAGTCATAGCCTATGCTTCTGAAAAGTATAGGGTTTTTGGTGAGACAATTGATATTGGTATAGGTAATGGGTTGGATAAATTTGCTAGGGAAGCTGGAATGGGTTTTCCAGGTGGTCCCAAGATTGAGAAGTTAGCTAGAGGGCCAGAATTGCTAGATTTACCTTATTCGGTGAAGGGAATGGATATGGCGTTTTCGGGATTAATGACTGCAGCTAGATCTAAATTAGATTCTGGCCATTCTATTGAAACTGTTACCTATTCATTACAAGAAAATGCATTTGCAATGTCTTGTGAGGTCGCTGAAAGGGCATTAGCTCATACAGGAAAGACTGAGTTGGTTTTGGGAGGTGGTGTAGCTTGTAATGAAAGGTTAAGAGAAATGGCTACTATTATGACTGAAGAACGAGGAGTCAAGTGTTTCATCCCTTCAAAGGAGTTGTGTGTAGATAATGGAGTAATGATCGGTTGGTTAGGTTATCAAATGGTTAGTGCAGATTATCAGATTACAGATGAAGATAATAAAGTTCATCAAAAATACAGAACAGATATGGTTGAGGTTACATGGAGATGATATTCAGAGGTGCAGAGGCAATCGTTGAGAAGATTACATGGCAAGGTACTTCAGCGATTTCGAAGATAAGAAACAAAAGATCATACAGACATCCTGATTTGGAAAAAAGATTAGTTACCGAAAGGTTGAGAAGCGAGTCTCGTGTGATTGAGCGTCTTTTGTCTAATGGAGTTTTAGTTCCAGCCCTGTATGAAGTCAATATTAATAAATGTCAAATTATCATGGAGTTCATAGAAGGAATTACTCTTGAGAGAGGCCTTAGAACTGATAAGTATGAGCGTTATCTTATTTCATCTGCAAAATTAGTATCACAGATACATTCGTCGGGTATTGTTCACGGTGATCCTACAACTAGTAATTTTATGGTGTCTGGAGATATATATGCAATTGATTTTGGCTTATCTAGTTTCGATGAGGATGCTGAATCTAGAGCATCCGACCTTCGAGTTTTTTTGGAATCCTTAGAGGCTCATCACTCAGAAATATCTGGAAGAGACTTATTCTTAGATTCCTATTCTAAATGGGCTTCATCCGGAGAAGTTCTTAAGGCCCTTGAAGTATTAGAATTACGTGGCAGATATAATTTGATGAGAGGGTAGGCTCACTGTAATAAATCCCCTTACTAATTACTAATGAGGTCTATTTTGAATTTAATGAGAAATTTCGTCGCATTTGCTTTTCTTGTAATATTAGTTTTTTCATCATCTTATGCAAATGCAGAAAAGGATCCCGTTTGGACTTGGTCTTCTAGCAGTTCAGTTACCAATGTAGCTATTTCATCAGATTCAAAAAATATTTCAGCAACTTATGCTCAATCAGTTTCACTATSSRWAAWWSMTWCCTYCTMYCMACTACAACCCKWACTAACAACTAAACWMYSTGGACGGACGGTAKTWRGTANAGTRGAARTAGTACCAACGATAGGAGACATANGTTTTAACAGGTGAAGARAMMAATAAATTAACATTATGGGAAGAAGGTACTAAGTTATGGGATAAGGGAAACTTTCTGGCTGGCTTATACGGAATAGANATTTCAGCAGATGGTTCTAATATTACAGCAGTAGATCGTAGAAATGTGTATTTTTTTAGCAAAGAGAGTAGTACAAATGTTTGGAATGAAAATTTCCCATCCCAAGAAATGTCTACAGTAAGTATTTCTCCAGATGGCAAATATATTGCAGCAGGAACTTTTGACGGTAATGTTTATGTTTTCTTAACTTCAGATAAAGAAAATGTTTGGTTTCACTCAGATACACTAGACGGTAAAATTACAAATATAGATTTTTCAGGAGATAGCTCTCATTTGATTATTGGAACTGCGTCTGGACGTGTTCATGTTTATCCTTCAATAGGAGGAGATCCGATTACAATGTTTCAGCCAAATGAGGWGWSTCTGWGTTTCAGCAGGTGTTAATTCAAAATATTATGTTTACGGTACTGAGGAAGGAATGTTAACACTTTTTGATGGTATAATTGGTGCAGACATATGGCAGAAAAATATAGGCGGTCAAATTAATGACTGCATTTTTAATGGGAGAGGTACACATGTTTTCGCAGGTTCTGATAATAAAAAAATAGTTTTAGCTAATGTAACATCAGGTGATGAAGTTTGGCGAGTAAATGCAGTAAGTGCAGTAAATTCAGTTTCTTCCTCACATCGAGGAGAAAATTTGGTAGTCGGTACAAATTCCGGTTTGTCAATTTATTATGAACAATTACTAGATAATCAAGCTCCAATAGCCCATATTGATCAAATTAACCCTAGTATAGCTTTACCTGGTGAGCCAATAACATTTACGGGTTCAGCTACAGACATCGATGGTTTAGTTTCCAATTATCATTGGTCGTCATCTATTGATGGAAATCTTTCTTTATCAAATAACTTTACACTTTCCAATTTAACAATGGGATTACATATAATTTCTTTTATGGTACAAGATAATGAAGGAAGATGGAGCATTCCAGCTACAATGGAAATAGGAGTGGGTGACTTCCCAGATGTTTCTATTTTGTCAATTTCCAATTGTTCAGTATTAGATAATTGTTTGATAAGTTTAGGAGATACGTTATCAATTGAAGCCTCCGCGTCATCGACAACCTCAGAAGATATAACGATAGATACTTTTGAATGGATGTCTAGCATAGATGGCTTGATTTCAAGTAGTTTAAATTTAACTTCTTCAGAACTAAGTTTAGGTACACATGTACTAACTTTTAGAGCTAAAAATAGTGTTGGTTTTTGGTCTGCAAATGTGAGTGTTAATMTYKWSGTMAGTACGTYMGWWSYTACTACKTKARMKTKATYCMGTTAATCCYAACCTMCMSTAATAGCCGGTSRAGAAGACACAARTAACAAGTTATAGGCTCACGATTTAGTACGATGATGTTCTTTCTTACTTTTGGTTTACTAGAGAGTATAACTCTTTTWAWTGATAATAATCAAGCTTTGTTTTCTTCTGAATCCACAGATCAAGGCGATCATATAGTTTCAGTTTATGTACAGGATTCTAAAGGCGCGGTAAGTAATACTCTCAATTTGACTATTTCTATAATCTCTCAACCTTCAGTTCAGCTAAGTTGTGATCCTGAAATCGGAATCAATGAAGAAGCTTTTTTCACAGCTTCAGCTTTCAAGCCGCAGGGTTCAATTGTTAAATATGAATGGGATTTCGATAGCTCAAGTCGAGTTTTACCAGATTCGGTCGATTTTACAGGTTTCAGTTTTGCAACACATTCCTATAATTCAACACCTGACGATGATGATGGATACATCGTTGTGATTAAGGTTACAGATAACGATGGTTTGACTGCAACWRASTACTGWCAGATTCCCATAATTGAAGAGACCTCGTCTGGTTCATCTTCTTCATCTAAAAAAGATACTGGATTAAGCTCGAAAATAACTACTACAGGGGGTTTACTTGGTATTGCAATTTTGCTTCTTGGTGCAGGTGGCTTAGTTTTTTACTTTAGTAGAGACAATTTTGATGCTTATTCAGCACAAGGTGATTATAAAGCACCAAGTTCATCATCAGAAAGTTCTTCGTTTACTTCTACATCATCTGTGGACGAAAAAACAAAACCAACAAAAAGAAAAGTTATGCGAAAACGTGTGGTAAGTAGAGAAATTCCTGAGATGATGACTGTTGAATGCCCACAATGTTCGTCACAAATTGAGATTCCAAAAATTTCTGGCTCTCAGGAACTTAAGTGTCCCGATTGTGGTTTAGAAGGAGAAATTGACATTTAGAATAGTGTCTAGTTATATTTTATAGGGTTGTTGTACTGGTAGGAACGTAGAAATGAAGCGCGTAAAATTAATTAACGATCCTGCCGAGCTTGTAGCACTTTTTAGAGCTGTAGATTCCGAGATTCGAAGAAATGTATTGAGTACTTTAGCTGATGGATGGACAATGATTAGTGAGTTGAACAAGAAGTTCGGTGAAGAAGCTAATGATATTATTGTATATTATGAAAAATTTAAACTAATTGAATCAAGATGGGAAGTTAATAAAGAATCTGGAAGGCCTGAGAAAAGTTATAGAACATTCTACAATGCTTTTCAAATTTCTACTTCCTTAACCTTTGATGAAACACAAGAGCTTCTTACTGTAGTTCTAATGTCAGATAAAGAATTTATTACTTATGAATCTAAGATTGTAGATTTAATTGGCGATGAAGGAACTTTTGCAAATGATGTGGGAAGAGATATTGGAGTTAGTTCACTTACATTGAAAGGTTTAGTTAGACGTTCTGTAAAATTTGATTTTAAGGGTCACAATATAGTGCCATTGAAAGAGGAAGAATAGTGGACGATTTAGATATTGATGAAACACTACCCGGCCAAGAAATAGAAGAAGATACTAAGGAAGAAGTTATACGAAGAGAAGCAGACCTTTCTTCTTCAGTAAAGTCTTCAGATTTACAATTTCAAAGTATTCCTAGTGAAGCCGAAAAAGCTGAATCGCTAAGAGGTTGGTTATATCTTGTTGCAGGAGCTGGTTACGGGACTCTCGTAGTATACTTAGTTTTAGTTATTCAGCAAGGAATGAATATACCTCTTTTGAGTTCTGAACCTAAAGTTTCAGACACTTCAGGTGCCCTTTCTACAGCAGTCTTAATTTCAGCAATGGTTTACGTAACTATATGGTTTTTTATGTCTGGTAAAAATCATTCTTTTTTTACAGATGATCCTGACAAGGCTAAATTTTATGCTGGAAGTCTATCGGTTTAGTCTTACTCTAGTAATTATAGCAATTAGTTGGGAAGATCATCAAAGAGAAATGATAATCTCAGCTATTTTAACTGCAGTTTCAACGTGGTCGTATATTCGCTCATCTGAAATGAAAGTTTAACTTTGGAAACTAGGTTACAATTCGTTTTCGACATAATTTTACTCCCAAGTATGTCATGGTGAAAGCCATAAATAAAATGTACAACAGTGATACTTCTAAATTTTCCAGTCCGTTACCATAGGCTATAGATCTAGTAATCAAGGCAGCGTGAGTTAATGGCAAGCACATTGCAATATTCTGTGCTACTGGAGGAAATTCATCAATAGGAAAAAAAGTTCCTGCYAAGATAAACATTGGGTTTATGAACAGAAAGAAAGGTATGTTAAACCAATCTATTGAAGGAGTGTAAGATGTTAAAATTAGCCCCATTCCTGCAAACATTAATCCTACAGGAATTGCCACAATTGGCATCAGGATTGCTCCAGAAATTAGAGTMTRAGAGGTTTGTTGACAACCAGCCCTACAGACAATATAGCAATAGTCATCAATGTAGCATTTGACATTGACTTAGTAGTAGCCCATGCCAATTCAGCCACTAAAACGTCAGTTGCTGAGGCTGGTGTTGCAGCAATGGCTTGCCAAGTCTTTTGGTAATACATTCTGACAAATGCAGAATAAGTGGCTTCAAAAAAAGCCCCAAACATCATAGATATTGCCAAGATTGAAGGTGCAATATATTCGACATAGCTAACTCCTCCCATTTCATTAATGTATGCGCCAACACCAAAACCAAAACCTAAAAGATACAAAATAGGTTCGACTAGCGGAGGTAAGAGATTTGTTTTCCATGTTCTCACCCAAACGTCGGCATGTCTTTTCCATACTGCATAAACCATTAGTGGAGCTACGCCTTTTATTTCTCTCATACTTAATCTCTCAATTGTCTCCCAGTCAGTTTTAAAAAAACATCTTCGAGAGTTGCCCTTCGCTTAATCACATCAGTTAGTTCTGGATTGTTTTCAAAATCAGAAATTATTTCTTCGTTATCCTCTCCATATACTATAATTCTGTCTGAAACACGACTTATACTTACTTTCTTCAGTTTACTTTTAGCTTCAATTGAATCTAGTATTTTCTTTCCTTTGTCAAATGAACGCGATACAAATTCTATTGCGTCAGATCCAACGATGTTAGAGATTAATTCTTTCGGAGTTCCTCTGATTAAAATTTTACCAGAATCCATAATTGCTAGTTCATCGCAAAGGATTTCCGCTTCATCCATATAATGTGTAGTTAGTAAAACCGTCTTTCCATTATTTTTAAAAATTCTAATTTGATCCCAAACACTATGTCTTGCTTGAGGATCTAAGCCAGTTGTCGGTTCATCTAAAATCAGTAATTCAGGATCGTTAATCATCCCTCTAGCAACAATTAAACGTCTTTTCATTCCTCCAGAAAGGTTGGAGATCATCTCATTTGCCTTATCTGTTAATCCGACCTTTTCAAGTAATTTTGAAGATTTATTTTTTGCATCCTCTGTACTTATTCCGTAGTACCTTGCGTAAACAATTAAATTATATTCAACTGTAAAGTCAGGATCTAAATTGTCTTCCTGTGGTATTACTCCGATACGTCTCCTTATACTACGGCTTTCTTTACCTACATCAGTTCCTAAAACTTTTAGTCTACCTTTTGTGATAGGTGAAGAGGCCTGAAGCATTTGGATCATTGTTGTTTTTCCTGCACCATTTGGGCCTAATAGTCCAAAACAAATTCCATTTGGTACCGATAAATCTACATTGTTTACAGCAGATAGTTCACCATATTTCTTTGACAATTGCTTAGCGAAAATCGCACTGTCTTTCATTTAAATATCATTAATKYMGMCWCATTGGTAAAACTGAGTTATATCCTGCTATGGAAATTCCAGTCATGGAAGCAACTTTTTGGCTAGTCGTTCTAAGGTGTTCTACACTCAAATCTGTAGCTTTTCCGACGCCCAATGAACCAATAGTTTCGGACAATTTAGTTCCGAATTCCTTTAGTTGATTTCCGTTGCATTTGTCTTGCAAAAATNTTCCTGCAGCCCCCAATGCTAATAGTTTTGCAGAGTTTTGGTAATCTAATTTGTTTATTTCAGCCAGAACTATAATTTGATCTTTGTAATTTCTTGATGAGACGAGAGCTGCCTCAATTGGCACTTTGTCACTTACCAATATAACTCCGTCRGCTCCAGACTTTACTATAACGCCTAAATCATTATCGACATCACCAGCGTAAATTCGAATTAGAATTGGTACTTTATTTGCAGTAGCTTTGGTTCAATAAATCTANAATAACTGMYWAATCAGTTGGCCTTTTCATATCTAATCTACGATTAATATCTGTTGCTAGTCAAATCAATTATGGYYWWGTTGKWGKYAKTWAKATMAKCATTTATTTTTTTATTAATTTTCCAATTGAAATATGAAGGTGCATTATCGCCTTGCCATAGTAATGGTATGGTAAGGTTCAGAGGTTCTTCTTTTTTTTGACCAAGCGTTAAAGATAGGTTAATGTCATCCAAACCTGGTGTTCTTGGCCTTCTTGTGAGACTAGCAGGTACTAAGATTATATCTTTATCCAGACTAACGTATTCAGGTTCATGTGTTTTTTCTTTTCTAATTAATTTTTTAGAAGATACATACTTAAAGTCTAAATCTCTTGAATCAATTCCGTTATTTTTAAGATCCGTTTTTAATTTCTTCCAATCACTCGGAGAAATATTTTTCACATCTATGTTTTCATTTTGATCAAAGTCTCCAGCGATGAATATTTTACCATTATTCATCATTCTTCCAACATCACCCAGAACATCTCCACAAATCGTGATACTACCTTGGTTCATGCATGTAGCTAAATCCCCCCTAACGTTTCCAGAGATTAGTAAATTTCCCCCTTGCATTGATGATCCTGCATCCCCATCTACAGAACCTTGAATTACGATTCTTCCATTAGACATTGAGTGTGCAGCCCCATCGTCACAATTTCCATTAATGATAATCTCCCCATCTTTCATTCCATTACCAACAAATCTTCCAGCATCACCATTCAATATAATTTTACTTCCTTGGTTCAGTCCTCCAAAGTTATCTCCAGCTTTCCCTTCGAATACTATATTTGTTTTTTGTGGCATATTCGCAGCAATACATGCTTGACTTGCTAAGTTTGTAACTTTGGCAGTGTCATGATTTTCAAATCTCTTTCTTAKCWGACTCWTTTATTAGCCCAGATGTCCAAGATTCTGAGTCGCTCATTGTAGTCTCATTTGTAACCTGTATTTAGGCGATTAGGTAGGATTAATGTCCTCTTGTAACCATGTATTCTAGCAATTCTTCAAGCATAGTTCTTGCATTATTTTCAGGATACTTTGCAATTGTTTTTTTAGCGCCATTAAGGTAACCTAATGCCTGTTCACGGCAATTTTCAAGAGCTCCACAATTTGACATTATGTCAACAGCTCTTTTCACATCATTATCAGTATTATTACTATCATCTAAGATTTTAATTAATTCTTTTCTATCTTCATTGTTTGTTCGTATTTAATGCTTCTATGACTAAAAGAGTACGCTTTCCTTGACGAATATCTGATCCTGAAGGCTTTCCAAGTACTTCAGCAGAAGCTGTAGCATCCAAATAATCATCCCTATATTTGTAAATACCTAAACCGACCCATATACGCCATTTGTCTAAGTTCGTTTGCCTCCTCAACTTTCTTTCCACCAATTAGAGCCCCTCACGTACGCAGCAGATCCGAAAAGTATTGATGTTTTCAATCTAATCATTTCAAGATATAGTTCAGGGTCTACAGTTTCTTCTTCTTCAAAATTAATGTCCATCTGCTGCCCTTCAGCAATTCTTCTAACAGTATATGCCGTATGTCTGACTAGCTCAGATTTTATTTCATCATTGACATTACTTTCTGCAATCATTTCAAAAGCATACGCAAAAAGAGAATCTCCAGCTAGAATTGCAGTTGGTAATCCGAAAACTGTATGGCAAGCAGCAACACCGTGTCTTAGATCATCATCATCCATTACATCGTCATGAACTAAAGTAAAGTTGTGAATGATTTCGAGTGAAGTTGCAAAAGGTATTGATAGTTTTCCATTACCTCCTACCATTTCACATGTAAGTTGAGCCATAACTGGACGGAGTCTCTTCCCACCAGCAAGAGGTATGTGAGCCATTGCTTCGTATAGTTTCCTAGGTTCACGTATTACTAAATAATCATGTAGAGCTTTCTCTACATCTTTTGCCTTTTCAGCTAATTTAATTTTTATGCTCATATTACTTCTCCCATGTGATGAACTTTCTTATCTCTAATATTATCCAAGGAGTCAATATTAATCCATATTTTATCGAGGAAATTATCTCTTATTAATCTAAACCAAGGACCTATTTTAACACCACCGTCCTCAGACTTCTCGAATAATTCATTCAATTGTTCTGAGTTAACATATCTGGTTTCTTGTATTTCATTTGCGTTAGGATCAATTTGAATATTCCTTTTCATAGCAAAAATGTAGTCAACTTCATGTTCAATCCACTTTTCATCAGCTCTAGCCTTGTAATGCATTTTGGTTATGAATGTTAAATCCTCAGACTCAACTTCACCATTTTTGATTCCAAGTTCTTGTGTTAGTTTCCTAATAGCAGCTCTTTTTGCGCCTTTAATGCCCTCTTCCTCACCATCTTGATAAAGAGGGTGACTACAGCAACTATTTGCCCAAATGGAAGGGAAAGTTATCTTCTCATCAGCCCTTTGCTGTATTAGTAATTCATTATCTGAATTGAATAGTAAAACGCTGAATGCACGGTGCAATTTTCCTTCGTTAAGGTGGCATTTAACTTTTGAATCTTGCCCGATGACCTGATCATCGCGATCTACGATAATGCAGTTTTCCTCCATCATTTCTCTTTGGGCTTGGTCATATCCATTAAGTTCAGAATCTACACCAGTCATAATGTTGTATGAGGTGGGCAATTAAAAATAACTTGCACAACTAAGTTCTTTATTGTAGCCCTTCATGGACTTACATGACAAAGTTGGATTTCTTAGAAGAGTTAGGAATTGAAAATCTAAATTTAGGAGGTTACTCAGAAAGTTGGTTAGGCTCTGGGGCTGATTTGGATTGCATAACTCCAGTAGACGGAACACTAATTGCAAAGGTTAAACAGTGTAATTCAGGAGATTATGAAACTATAATGCAAAGGTCTTCTCAAATATTTAAAAAATGGAGAATGGAACCGGCCCCAAAGAGAGGTGAAGTTGTTAGAAATTTAGCGAATGCTTTTCGTAAGCATAAGACTGCGCTTGGTAAATTGATTTCTTGGGAAATGGGAAAAATTCAGGCCGAAGGAGAAGGAGAAGTTCAAGAAATGATAGATATCGCAGATTATGCAGTTGGATTAAGCCGTCAACTTTACGGAAAGACTATGCACTCTGAAAGGCCTAATCATAGAATGTATGAGCAATGGCACCCTCTAGGAACTGTAGGTATTGTTACGGCTTTCAATTTCCCAGGTGCAGTTTGGGCATGGAATGCCATGATTGCCGCAGTTTGTGGAGATGTAATGGTCTGGAAACCATCTTCTAAAACACCACTTACAGCGATTGCAATCCAAAAAATTGTTAATGAAGTTATGACTCCGCTAGGTTGGGATGGCGTGATGTCGCTACTTGTTGGTTCTAGCAGAGATGTTGGGGAATTACTCGTACATGATCGTAGGATACCTCTTGTTTCAGCAACAGGCTCATGTAATATGGGGCGTAAAATTGGGGAAGTAGTTGCTAAACGTTTAGGACGATCACTTTTGGAATTGGGAGGGAATAATGCAATAATTGTAATGCCTGATTCTGATCCAGAATTAGTTCTTAGGGCTGTATTATTTGGCGCAGTAGGTACCTCTGGTCAAAGATGTACTTCGACACGTAGGTTATTTTTGCATAAGTCAATATCCTCTTCGATAATTGAAAAGTTAGTTGCTTCTTATTCTCAGATAAAAATAGGGAATCCATTAAATTCAGATACAATTGTTGGCCCATTGGTAGATAAAACAGCCGTCCAAGATTATAGTGATGCTTTAGAGATAATTAAGAAAGAAAATGGAGARRTWRTYTATSRKGRCRATGKAATGG
>MIZB01000043.1_pt1 | contig 15132 bp, 4 predicted proteins | sample 888171 | NCBI WGS metagenome assembly MIZB01 (sample SAMN05440186, study PRJNA335308) | marine metagenome | isolation source: marine water
TATTCGATTAATGGAGCAATTGCAGGATCCTTCGATGGAGATACGTTACAAATTTGGAAAGGAACTTTCAGGGAATTAGTAGTAATTAATAAGGAGTTAACACTAACTGGTAACGGTACTTCAGAGACTGTAATCAATGGTACATTCTCAGGCAATACAGTTACTGTAGAATCTAATGAAGTTACAATATCTAATTTGGCTATTGTTGCAAGTGGATCATCTGATTCAGGACTTTATGTTGAAGGAGGGGATGGAGAATTCACAGATCTAAGATTGTCATACAATAAAATTGCATATCAATCAATAGAAGATTTTAATGAAATTAAGAATTCAGATATTACAAATAATAATCTAGGTATTTTATTATCAGGTGATAATAATATAGTTTACAATAATGAATTTAGTGATAATAATGTTGGAATAGAGTTAGGAGAAGAGTGTGAGGATGCTTCGATTGACTCTAATGAAATAAGTGATAGTGCTCAGAGTGGAATACTGATTACTTCAGCTGAAAGTAATATAATTAAATTTAACAATATTAACAATAACTCAGGATATGGCATACATTCAGATTCAGCAAGTGAAAATGAGATATTTTCCAATGATTTAAGTTATAATTCAGATATTTCGCTTTACTTAGAATCTACAGGTAATTCAAGTATACATAATAATACATTTATTGGAAATGATGATTATCCTGTAACTGTAACTGAATCCTATTACAATATTATTCGAGAAAACAAATTTGTGGCTAATGATGATTATTTCCAATTCTATGATGCCGGTGGTTATAATTATTTAATAAACAACACGTTTGAAGAAAGTGGAATACTTCTTGAAGATTCAAATAATCAAATTATAAGAGATAATAGTATTTCTGAAGCTTTTGAAGATGGAATTAGAATATATAAATCAAGTTCAGATAATTACCTTTCAGGAAACACAATTTCAGATTCAGATGATGAGGATATTTATATTGGTGGAAGCGGTTATCAGAGAAATAATAGAGGATATGATAATACTTTTAGTACAATTGAAGTACAAAATAATGGTCAATTAATAGTAATGGACTATGTTAGTGTCCGAACTGAAAATTCTGAAGGTAATATGTCAGGAAATGATGTTAAGGCTGAGTATAATTCAGAAACTTTCTACGCTACTGAGTATTTCAGTGGGAGTGATCAGTTAACTGATTCCTCTGGCTTAGTTCCGGATTTCCTTGCACCAGTCGAAGAATATAATGGAAGTGCATCACCTGATGAGATTCTAACAACGATTACAGTAAGATATGTTGATTGGATTAATTCCTTTGAAATGGATGCTTCTGATGATACTTCTTTAACAGTTTCAGTTCCAGACTTGCGTGTCAAGAATATTAATACCGGAGAGGAATCATATCATATTCAAACCTCTGTAAATAATGCAGGTCAATCAGATACAATTATAGTTTCAAATGGAACATATTACGAGAATGTAGTTCTTAATGTTCTAAGGATTACAGTAAGAGGTCCTTACGTCAATCAAATTAACGAGGATGTTATTATCGACGCTCAAGATAATGGAGTGGCAATTACAATTTCAAAAGCTGAAATCAAACTATTTGGATTAAATATAACTAATTCGCATGAAGAAGATGACATATTTACTTCTTCAGCAGTTAAAGTTCTTTCAAATAAAAATACTATAGCTTTCAACAAGATGTCAAGTTCATACGTTGGTTTGTTGCTTGAAGATACTAGTGAAAATTCAGTACATAACAACTTGATTGATTCAGTGGATTATGGACTTATATTAACTCATGCTGATAACAATTTGATTGCGAATAACACGATATTAGACGTTGAAGAGGATGATATTGAGTTAACTAATACAGGATATTCAGAGGGGTCTAATGGTAATACATTTACTAGTAATGTTGGCATCGATAATCTGAACGTTGTAAATTCCGATAACAACTTGATGCTCTACCAGGATGCAACAACGATTAATCTACAAAATTCTGAAGAAGTTTCTGCGGTGGGTTCAGAATATGACTTTGTAATTTGCAATTCACAGTCTTCTTTGTATCTAAAGAATTATTTCAGTATAAATGTTACAAGTGAAGGTTCAAGCCTTGAAGATGTAGACCTGAATGTATGGGATGGAGATACAACAATTTATTCAACTGAATACTTTGGTGGTAGCGATGGTAAGACAGGTTCCGATGGTTATATCCATGATATACTTGCAATCTACAAAGTGTATGATGGAAGCAGCACAGGAACTGAGAATACTACATATCTCAAGATAAGATATGGTGATTGGTTCATGTCTGAAAATGAGGTATTTGATGAAACTACTACTATAGATGTTGATATTCCTGTATTTAGAGTGTATAATGTAGATAGCCAAGTTGGTTACAATTCCATCCAAAGAGCAATAGACAATGCTTCAGCAGGTGATGAAATAATCTTGTCACTTGGTACATTCAATGAAAATATTATTATTGATAAAGAGTTGACTTTATCAGGCTCAGGTACAGGTACAATTATCACTGTTCAACCACCATTTGGTATGGGCTCTCCACCAATCTCAGATTGGACAGTACCTGGAATAAATGTTACAACAAATGATGTGACAATTTCTAATTTACAAATCAATAATTTTACAACCGGAATTTTAGCAACTAATGCAGATTCATTGATTTTATCTTTCGTTAATGTTGATGATATACAAGGGGTAGGAATTCATATTCAAGAATCTATTAACGTAGAGTTAAGGAATAGTAATGTACTTAGCAGTGAATTGTCTAATATAATTGTTGAAGAAAATTCAACAGATATGTTAATTACAGATTCAATAATTAGGATGTCTGAGCAATCTGGAGTTATTGTAAGAACAGGATCGGAATTCTTTGAAATAAGAGACTCTTGGGTTTCTGATAACGAGGATTATGGCTGTCTTTTTGCTTCAAATGGTGTGACAATATCTAATAGTCAAATATACAATAATGCTTTGAATGGAATTTATCTACAATCTATTAATGAAGCTGACTTATCTAATAATGAATTTGAAGGTAATGGACTTTCCGAAGTAAAAATTGTAACCTCGCAAGAAATAATTATAGAAGACAATTATTTCAATTCAACAGGCCAACTTGAGAGCGGAGGTTGGGGTATTGATATTTCATCTAGTTCGGAATCTGAAATTAACGATAATATTTTTGAATTGGGTATTCGTTTTTCTACCAGCGATAGATTTACGTTAAATAATAATGAATTTAGAAACATTACTCATGGTAATAACTATGAGCAAAAGACAGCAATATTAACTAGTGATTCAGGCGATAATGTATTTTCAAATAATGCAATTAATAATGTAGGCCTTGGTTTTGTTTTCCTCGGCGTTTCTGATGATAATCTAATTGAAAATAATACAATTGAGGGAGCAGGTACAGACATAGAATACTATGCTTCTGGAATCAATAATACATTCATTAATACAGAAATGGATATTGTAGATATTCTTGAAACTAGTTATTTCGAAACATTAAATTATATTGATTTACAGATGTTTACATTTAATGGCCCTGTAGAAGACGTAGAAATAAATATAACAAATGGAGACGTCAATGTATATTCAACCGAATATTATGGTGGGAGTGATGAGATAACCTATTCAGATGGTTATATCGGTAGATTATTTTTAGTGAATGAGAGATATGATGGTGATTGGATAGCTGAACAAGTTGATACAGTTGTAGAATATTATTATGATGGTGAAGGCTATTCCCATACACTAGAAACTGATTTTAGCGGTTACCAGAAAATTTATGTTAATTTAAGACCAACCTCAGAAATTGATTACATAAAGGGAATTGGTGATAACTCCTCAATAAGTGGTATAGAGGCAGTTAAAGGAGCAGATAAGCCAATCGTAGATGAATATACTACAGCTTACTGGTCATTCGATGAAGGAGAAGGAAACACAGCCAATGGAGTATATGCTACAGGGACTATTGAGCCTTCACCAGTCTGGGAAGAAGGTAGATTAAATTTAGATAATACACAGGATTCGTCTCTGGTATTCGATGGTCTTTTCACAAAATTAATTACAAATTTAGACTTAACCAGTCAGGAATTTACAAGTGAAGTGTGGTTCAAGACTACTTCTATCTCACCAATGGTTCTTTTTTCAGATAACGATGGTGAAGGTTCTTGGGGACATTCATTGTTCATAGATGGAACTTTAGGATTTGATTTCACAGTCTCAGATGGACAAATCGTCAGGTTAACTTCTGAAGATGTTGTTACAAATGGGCAGTGGCATCACGCAGCAGTTGTACGAGGCCAAGATTACGTAGAATTATGGTTAGACGGGGTATTAGTTTCAAAAGAAGAATATTCTGGAGATGTAGATTTTTCAGCATCATCATTATATGTTGGTCAAAATCCACTTGGTGGTGAATTATTCAGCGGAAGTATTGATGATCTAAGGTTCTCAGATATTCCAAGAGTTAGTGAAGATTTTATGACTGGAACTGGTGTTGTTGAATTCAGTTCTTCATATGATGATCAAGATGGAGGCATAATCGAATTTGAATGGAGATCCTCAAGAGATGGATTAATTGGTAATGATTCAAGGTTATTCTACTCTGTTGATTCTTTGTCTGAAGGAACTCATACCATTACATTACAAGTAACAGATAATAATGGGACAAAATCAGATATTGATTCTATGCCTCTATTGGTAATGCAACGGCCTGATGCTTATTTCAAAACGGTTAAAGTAAATGGCTCTACAGTAATGTGGGGATGGGATCCAATATCATTATTTGATGATGAGTTTATCCAGATTATAGGAGACAGTAGTACTGATAATGGGTTAATATCTGAATACAATTGGCATTCAGATGTAGATGGAGTTATTTCTACTGAATCAGAGTTATTGACGGATTCATTAAGCAATGGTACTCACATAATAACCTTCCGTATTAAGGCAACAAATGGTCTTTGGAGTCCTGAAGTAATTATTTCATTTGATATTAATGGAAGGCCAGTTATAGATTTAGATGAAGTAGAATTGTCAGATTCAGATATTCTGAGAATGGGTTCAGCTCAATTCAAAGTACCTGTTGATGACGATGATACTATTGGAGAAAATTTAACATATAAAGTAGGTTACAGAGTTGATGGCGGTGAATGGGAATATGAATATATTAAAAATATTACCTTCAATGAAGATACTTCTGATGTTGAGTTTGATTTTACTCCGGATGTTAATGCTGAAACTGGAAACTATGAGTTCCGTGTTGAAGCCGACGACGGAGAAGGTGGAATGCAACAAGTCGAATTGCTACAGACAATTAGTGTTCAAAACAACGCTCCAGAAATTCAGGTAGATGATGTTCCATTAGAATTCACAGAAGGTGAGACTATTGATTTTGGTATCGAAGTAACAGATGTTGAAGGAGGAGTTCCATCTGTAGTTTGGTATGCAGATTGTGACGGCTTATGTACCGAAGAGAATGAAATAGGTACAGGTTCGAACTTTAGTTTTGCTAATAGTTTAGGTCCTGGAGATCACACCTTGAAAGTTAGAATACTTGATTCAGAGGGAGGTTACAAAGAACAAGAGTACAATATTGTCGTTAAGGCCGCTCCAGAAAGTGCAAGTTTAGTTGAAACTGCAATAGCAGATTTAAGCAATAATCTGCCATTGTTTGCCAGTGTTGGGATAGGTATGGTAATGGTTGTAGGTACTCTACTTCTTAGGAGAAGATCAACAGAAACAGTAGCTGAAGGTATTGTGGTTGATGATGGCGTATCTCCTCAACAACAGCAGCAAGGTCAGCAGATGCCACCTACAGAAGTACTTGATTGGGAAATTCCAACAGACGCTCAAGGCCAAGCATTGATTATTGGTGAATACATGGCAAAACGCCGTGAGTCATATATTACACATCCTAACAATGAAGAAGTGTTGGATTATTTACATAATAATCGAGAAAGATTTACGATATCAACTTATTTCGAGGTTCCAAATGATCCTACAAATGTTATTTCAGATTGGGCATTACCCGAAAATTTAAGGGGTAATGTACACTTAGATTCTTTCCGTCAACAAATAGTTGAGAGAATAACTAACAGTACACCAGACAAGAATTTCGTTATTATTGGAGAACCTGGTGTTGGTAAAACTGTAATGTTGTTTGAAGTATTTGATAGATTGATGAATAAAGCTCCAGTAGGTATTCTAAGTACAGATACTATAGCTAAAGCTCATGAAATGTTTGGAGTACGTGTATTTTACGATGATATACCCGAAAATCAAGAATTAGTCGAAGCTTTGACTGATAATGAGGTCAAAGGAGTTATAGTCAGTTCAAGAGAAGCAGATTGGAAAGCCCTTCCAACTGAGATGCAGGCTAAATTTGATCGTTTGACAGTACCTCTATTCAGCGAATTGGATATGAAAACAATGATTGAGAAAATGATGGGCTTCCAAAGTATAGGGCATAATGATGAAGCTGTTGCAATTCTTGCAGAATATGCAGAAGGCAGTCCGATCTATGTTTGGTCCATGGTTAGAGAAATGATGCATAGAAGCGTTAAGACTTTAACAAAGGAATACATTGAAGAAAATTCAGTTAAAGGAATGCTGAATTATGTTGCTCAGTTATTACAGAGATTATTGAAGGATGGTGAAGAATATCGTAAGGGAGGTCTTCACGCTTTAGCTTCATTAATATTCCTTTCCGATCACATGGAAGAGCGTTATTGTAATGATTATTTCTTTGATGCCTATGTTGAAGTATTATCTAAATATACAGAAGAAAAATTGGATGATAAAATGAATCCTAAAACACTAAATTTGGTTCTAGCTTATTTACCAATTAATGACAGTGTTATCCGATTCCCTCACGATACTTGGCCTGATGTGTTACAAGGATGGGGTGACATGAATCCATTCAGTACAGAATTAAGAATGATTAATCGTGCATTTGCAGATTCAGGAATATTCCAAGATTTAAAGAAAGAAGTAGTCCAAGAAGTTTGGAATTCGACATACGAGAGATATAAGAGAACACCATCTAGGCAGAAGAATTCTTTCTTGGCCTTGGCAGATACTCTGTTCCAAAACTTTACTATTGATGAATTGAAAGAATTAGGTGTAGACATTGACATAGTAAGGCAAGTTGCGTCTACATACTCACATATTCCACAAGCGGCTAAATTAATTTCTAAGATTCAGGCAGTTCTACCACAAACAGTTACAAGAATCATCAATATGCAAGATATTGGCTCAGAAAGCTCTCATGCACCTTACAAGATTCAAGAAATGTATTTGATTTACAATGATGGCCGTATGCTATCTAGTTTAATGGATGAAGCTGCAAAGGTTGATGAAGATATTATGAGTAGTATGTTAACAGCAATTAACGACTTTGTTAAGGATTCATTCCAAACAACAGGAAACCTTGGTTCGATTGATTATGGTGAAAACCAGATTATTCTTGAAAGAGGAAAATATACAATGCTTGCTTCCGTAGTTTACGGTGAAGCTAACAGAGATTTAAGATCTAGAATGAGTCGTGCTTTAACAAAAATTGAAGATGAGTTCAAATCTGAAATTAAAGATTGGAATGGAGATGTAGACAGTCTCAGCGGAACCGTTAAACATCTTGAACCAATTATGTCTATCAGTAAATCAGTTAGCAAAGATATGATTGATGAATTACAAGCACTGAAATCGGTTAATTTACGATCTAGCTGGACACAGGTTGCAGGTTTCGTTCAAGTTAATATTTTAATTAACAATTACTCAAAGAAGCAGCTCAAAGGCGCCAAGTTGACCTTAGAATATGGTGCAGATTTCATGAAAATAGCTAAAACAGAACCTAAATTCAAGTATAAGGTTACTGAAGTAGATATCAAGAAAGTACCAGCTAATGATGAAATGCCAGTTACACTATATTTCGAACCTTTAAAATCTGCACAAGCATCTTTGAATGTTCACTTAGATTATGATTCTAAGGGTGGTAATGCATCAGGTGTCTCTTCAGCAGTATTTGAGCGTGTTAACTTGTACAAAGAAGGTCAAACACTCAATATAGCCGATCTTGACAATGCAGCTAAAGCAGAGATTGTTCCAGAGGCTAAGCCTGCAGAGGCAGTTGTAGAAGCAGAGGCAGTTGTAGAAGCAGAGGCAGTTGTAGAAGCAGAGGCAGTTGTAGAAGCAGAGGCAGTTGTAGAGGCAGAGGCAGTTGTAGAAGCTGAGGCTGTTGTAGAAGCTGAAGTCGTTGTAGAAGCTGAAGTAGTAGGCCCAGGCGAATCTGGTGTTGATGACATAATGAGTAAATTAAGTGAATTAGATGGTGACTCTTCCACAGATGATAACAAATCAGAACCTTCAGGTGAAGTTGAATCGGAATCTTTAGATGGAGATGATGATTTGATGAGTAAGCTTAATGAATTAGATGATCCTGTAAATCAACCTAAGAAAAAAGAGGAAAAATCAGATGAGGATGAAGACGCATCTGGTATGGATGATCTACTCGGTAAACTCGACGAATTGTAGGTGGTGCGGGTGCCGGGATTTGAACCCGGGTTCCAAACTTGGCAAGCTTGAGTGATACCAGGCTACACCACACCCGCGTGTTCTGCTCCAGAATAACGGGTTAATAAAGCCTTTAATGGCCTCTGAAGTGAGCACATTATGTCAGATAGTACAGAAGCGGAACAAAGTCTTTCCATAGCTTGGGAAGAGAATCGAATCCCAATTATGGCTTTAGCATTCTGTTTTGTCCTATCTCATATTTTGGCTATGTTTATAGTTCCAGCATATGAAGAAGCTGAAGTACAGGCTTTCGAAGATCCTGAAGATCCAATTAATTCAGTAGTTTATATCGGAATAATTTTAGTTTTTACAGCTTTTGTTTTGTGGATTGCAAAGAACGGTTTAGATTATATTTTACAATTAATATTTTTATCATCAATAGGAATAACTTTCATTTATGTATTCTATCCCTTTTTCTATACTTATGGTATTACGGAAACTGCAGGATACATAGGTGCAGCAGGTTTAGCAGTTCAATTAACTTTTTTGTTAATGACATACCCTGAATGGTATGTTATTGATTTTGCAGGCATAATTTTGGCAGCAGGTGTTGCAGCAATATTCGGAATATCTTTTGGATTATTGCCAGCATTACTTCTCCTAATTGGTTTAGCAATATATGATGCATGGGCAGTTTACAGAACAGGACATATGGTAGATTTGGCAGACTCCGTAATGGAGCTTAAGCTTCCAATACTGTTAGTCATGCCAAAAACGTTGTCATATTCATTTCTATCTCAAGGAAGTTTAAATGAACAAATTGAGAGTGGAGAGAAACGGGAGGCTTTGTTTATGGGATTAGGAGATTTAGTAATTCCTGGGGCTTTAGTCGTATCTGCTAAGGCAACATTAGGATGGGCTGTTGGCTTATCAGCTATGGTTGGTAGTATTATTGGTTTCTTTATTTTAATGGTTTTTGTGCTTAGTGGAAGGCCTCAGGCAGGACTTCCATTACTTAATGGAGGAGCAATTATTGGTTATTTGTTTGGTGCCTTCTTATTTGCAGGCGACTTAGGTCTATGAAGATAGTACCAGTTCATGGTCATGCAGCACTAAATGTGGTTGATGAGTCACTGCTTGTACTATCTGATTTGCATTATGGCGTTGAAGCTGAGATGCTTCGCGGGGGTGTTTGGGTTCCCAATAGATCTACATCTCGTACAGAGAGAGTTTTAAAATTATTAAAAGAGACAAAATCTAACAGATTACTTTTGTTAGGAGATGTTAAACACCAAGTCCCTCACAATAGTCAACAGCAGAGAAAAGATTTAGATCAATTTTTTATGGCAGTAATGAGAATTGCAGATGTAGAGATAGTGCCAGGAAATCATGATGGTGGCTTAGATGCAATAGCCCCTCCAGAGGTAATCTATCACGATTCAAGTGGTTGTACTATAGGTGACATAGGATTTGCACATGGTCATGCTTGGCCTTCACAGGAAGTCATGAATTCTCGTTTACTCATTGTTGGTCATGAACATCCCGCATTTTCCTTCCGTGATAGAGTAGATAAGTTACACAGTGAATCCTGTTGGCTTCGAGCTCCTATGTTAGATCATGAAAGATATCAAAAGGTTCCAGAGCAGTTAATTGTAATGCCTGCATTTGGTGAACTGGCTGGAAGAACAATGAACCGAGAACCTTTGAAGGGGTTAGGTCCAATTTTGAGGAATGGTTTAGCGGATTTGTCAAAAGCACGTGTTGAAACTCTAGAAGGATTAGATTTCGGAGAATTAGGTAACTTAATAGATTTGAGATTATGAAGATTAATTCAAGGCTGCTAAAAGCATTAGAAACACGAGGCCTTTCTGAGCCAACATTAGCTCAATCATCAACATGGCCTGTGATTGATTCAGGTTCCAATGTTTTGTTAATTGCACCTACAGGAGTTGGAAAAACAGAAGCTGCAATGGTTCCTCTATTTCATCGACTTTTAGAAAAGGAACTAAAGCCAATTAGTGTTCTCTACATTACTCCTCTTCGTTCTTTGAATAGAGATATGCTTCGCAGATTAGAAGATATTGGTTCAGAATTGGGAATAAGTGTTGCAGTCAGACATGGCGATACTTCCCAGTCTGAGAGAAGTAGGCAATCTAAAAATCCTCCACAAATATTGATTACAACTCCTGAAACTTTACAGATAATGCTTTCAGGAAAGAGATTAAGAAAGAATCTTTCAGGTGTTGAAGCTGTAGTAATTGATGAGGTTCATGAATTAGCCTCCAGCGAGAGAGGTGCTCAATTGAGTATAGCTCTTGAGAGATTAACTTTACTTGCAGGAGATTTTCAGAGAGTAGGATTAAGTGCTACAGTCGGAACTCCAAAAGAGGTATCCTCATTCTTGGTAGGGGATAGAGATGTTGAGATTTTAACGCCGAAACTTAAGAGAAACATGGATCTTTTGGTACATGCTCCAGAGCCAGTATCGGATGATGATGAGTTAGTGAATGAGTTGTATTGGGAACCTGAGCGTGTTGCAGCACTTAGGTATTCAGCTAAGGCCTCAGAAATGGGCCCTACGTTGCTTTTTGTTAATACTAGAGACACGGCAGAAGCCATGGGTGTTAGATGGAATATGTGGGATCCAGATGCAAGTATACATGTTCATCACGGTTCATTAAGTAAAGATGTAAGGATAGAGGCTGAGGAAGATTATCGTAAAGGCACAGTCAATACTCTAATTTGTACTTCTTCATTAGAATTGGGAATAGATGTAGGTAACACAGCATTAGTTATTCAGTATAATTCACCAAGAGATGCTTCTCGTATGAGTCAGAGGTTAGGAAGATCTGGACATAAAATTAAAGAAACTGCAATTGGGCGAATAGTATCCACTGAAGAAACCCAGATTTTGGAATCTGCAGTGATAGCTCGCCGAACATTAGCTGGAGAACTAGAGCCTTCAAGAATTCGAGAAATGCCTTTAGCAGTTTTGGCCAATCAAATTATTTCTTGGACTGTATGTGATAAGAATGTTGATAAGAAAACTTTTTTAGATACAATTAAACGAGCTTATCCTTTCAAAAAATTTAATGAAGAAAATTTAACAGATATGCTAGATTTATTAGATAAAGTTCATCAAAATCGTACAATAGGTAAAGCAGTAAGACAAGGGCCTAGAGCAATGAAATATTTTCATGGTAATTTATCATTGATACCCGATCAGCGAACTTCAGGAGTAAGAGATATTACAACTAGAAAAATGATTGGAAGATTAGATGAACGTTTCATTCTTGATTTGGTTCCAGGTGATAAGATTGTTTTCCGGGGCTCTGTTTGGGCCGTAGTTGAGATTGATGAGGAAGTAACAGTTTCCCCCTCGACATCGTTAGGAGAATTACCAAGATGGATTGGTGAGGACATTCCAGTTCCTTTTTCAGTTGCACAAGAAGCATCCCAAAGACTATCTGATGGAAATTGGGCAGATTTACCAATTACCAGAGAGGCTCTAGAAGTTCTTCAAAAGTACCATGAAAATATAGCAGATGCAGGAGTAATGCCCTCTCCGATTTGCTTAACTGTTGAGCAACATGAAAGATTATTCATATTGAATTATCCTGGAGGAAGTAGATTGAATCGAACTATAGGGATGATAGTTACGGCAATGTTGACGGCTAAAAGCGGATACAAGGTAGGCTTCCAATTCGATCCTTATAGAATTATTCTCGATGTTCCAGCACGAACAACAGTGAAAGATTTACTTGCTATATTGAAGGGATTTGTTCCTGAAGTAGGTAGTTTGCTGAGATTTGCAATCAAAGATAGCTCCTCTTTGAAACCTCAACTTCTTCATTCAGCTAGAAAAATGGGAGCTATAGCTCCTGATGCAGATATTGGGAAATTTGGAATGAAAAAATTAATGGAGGCTTATTTTGATACTCCATTGTACACTGAAGCAGTTGAGAGATTTTTATTTCATCAATTAGATGAAAAAGGAATGGAAGAATTTATTCATCAAATAAATTCAGGAGATATTTCAGTAAAGCTTTCGCCAAAAACACCACACGGTCATGCTGGTTTAGATCCTTACAGGGATTATCTGAAGCCACCTAAATCAGATAGTTCAGTTGTTACGGCTGTCAAAAGGCGTTTACTTCGTACAGATTTATCACTTAGATGTTTAGCTTGTGATAATTCTAGAAAGAGAAAAGTGAAGATGATAACTAAACATGAATTAGTTTGTCCAAGTTGTAATAGTAGAATGATAGCATTGTTGCATCCAATGGAGCTTAATCGTGACGTAAGTAATAAGAAATTAACAAAATCAGCTTCTTTAGCTAGATCTCATGGTGAAAGGGCTGCGTTAGTTATTGCAGGGAGAGGTATTGGACCTGACACTGCAGGTAGAATTCTAAGAAAACAGTTAAGAGATGAATCAGATTTAGTTAAAGCTATAATTGAGGCTGAAATTACTTATGCAAGAACAAGGCGCTTCTGGGATTAGTAAATAGTTCTGCCTTCATATTTATTAACTGTAGTCTTGAATCAGTTTTAAGGCATATACGAGTAAATATTCGAAAGAGCCGGAGATTAATTCAATGAAAGAATCTACTAACTCAGAGAAAGCATTGCCATATCTCGCTATTTTGGGTATTGTTCTTTACTTATTTTGTTATATTTCAGTGGCTATTTGGGGATATTATCTTGTTAATGGAATAGCAATGACAATATCTTTTTTGATAATTTATTATTATTTGGATTTAATAATAGATAAAGTTACTTTTCTGAAGAATTCAGACTATAAGCAGCAAATGTATTTTCTATTCTTTTTGTCTATAATTCTTAGATTTGGATGGTTGGGTCAAGATCAAATAATTACTAAAGACATAGAGTTTTACGTTGAGAGATCACAAGCTCTTGTCGATGGTCAAAAGCCATACATTGAAAGAGCAGATATCAACAAGCCACCTTTGTTTGCCCTCTATATTTGGATAATAGGTTTTTCTACAGATGTTATCAATGGACTTTTATCAACAGATATTACGTATTACACTTCATTTCGAATAATCTCTAGTATTGGAGATTCATTAGTAGTCCTTGGAATATTTTGGATTGCGTATGAGTATTATTCTAAGAAGCATGCACAGTATGCAGCTATTAGTTATGCTATATTTCCAATAGCAATTGAAACATCAGGTTTGTCTGGCCATTACGATCCATTTGTGATTTTATGTACTTTAGTTCCTTTGAAGTTACTTTGGCCTGAAGAAAAATCCCAGAGATTAGATTCAATTTATCTTCTATCTGGTTTCTTCATAGGTTTAGGGATTGCTTTGAAATTCTATCCCGTAGTCATGATACCTTTCTTTTTATTCATAATATACTCTTGGAGAGGGCGGCTTTTGTTTTCAGCAGGATTACCAATAGCTTCTCTTTTATCCTACGGCATTCTTGAGATGAGATATCCTGGTGCAGTGAAAGTTTATCGAGAATATCAGGGAGGAACTTGGATGGGTGATTGGATGAAATCCTTTGCAAGAGCATTCCAGGAATTTACAGGTTCCACAGAATTTTTAGGTTTAACCTTTAATGATATTTTCATTTCATTATTTGGAATTATGGGATTTGTTATGGTGGCAGGTTGGATTTTTGCTAGACATTTAACAGGTGTTGAAGTTTCACGTTATGACAATGAAAGTAATGCATTCACAGATTTCCTGATGTGGTTTGTAAACAAATGGGATAGCATGATATCTAATAATGATTTGAAAACGGAATCAGGTTGGACTATTTTTTCTGTTAAACTAATTAGTTTTTCTTTTATTGCTTATTATGGAACACAAATTGCAGCAGGTTTCTACATGTATGAAGGTGGCTTAGGTCTAAATCCACCATGGCTGTATGCTCTAGAGTTCTTTGCATTGTATTCCGTTATTGTTTTCTTTTTGTATAAAAATTGTTCATCTTATTTTGATAATATTAAGCTTTCCTCAGAAGAATCATTTGTACTAATGCTTGGATTAGGTATAATGGTCTTAATGTTTGGAAGTCCAGACTATCCAACATGGTACATTTGCTGGTATGCTCCATTTGTAATGCTTGCGCCTACGTATCAGACTAGAATGGCTTTAATGCTGCTCTTAGTATGGAATTTCCCAGGAGAGAGTATAGCTCTTTTACCAGATTATGTTGTTGAGGCAGACTAGTGGTTAATAATTCGAACAAATTGGAAAAAGGATGGCTAACATCAGATTCGAAGATTAGTATAGTTGTTCCTTGTTATAATGAGGAAGAATGCCTTACTGCATTAGCAAGGGAGATGAAGCGTGCTCTTTCTCCTCTCGATTACGATTGGGAAGTACTTTTGATTAACGATTGTTCAACCGATAGTACTTGGAAGATGATGAAAGTCATCAATCACTGGGATTCGCGTTTCAAAGCAATTCACTTGGCATATAACAGTGGTCAGACAGCAGGTACGCTTGCAGGCATTCGCAATTCAACAGGGGATGCAGTAATAACAATGGATGCAGATTTGCAACATCATCCTCAGGATATACCTCAAATTTTAGAATTATTGAATGAGGGAAATGC
>MIZB01000214.1_pt1 | contig 15102 bp, 11 predicted proteins | sample 888171 | NCBI WGS metagenome assembly MIZB01 (sample SAMN05440186, study PRJNA335308) | marine metagenome | isolation source: marine water
AAATGCTAATGATTCCTACAGCAGAACTGGCGGTAAACATGATTGGGGACAAGGGCATGGGCTTATTGATGTGAAAAATGCTGTACAAATGGCCCTTACACTCGAGAGATTAAGAAATGTGGATAATAACAATGATGGCATGCCTGACAATTCAAATGTAACTGTATTTGATGCAAGAGATAGTATGGATGGTGTTAGCCACATCTATAATGATCGTGAATACACAGATACTTTAACTGCAGAGTGGAAGGGCGAATGGGCTTACTTCGTGAATGTAAACCCAATAACTGGAGACACTGAAACATACGTAACAGACTCAACTCATTATCTACATGTACCTGAGGGAACTACTAGAGCTGAAATAATTCTTGCTTATCCGCAGTTTAACACTGATCAATCTACTGTGGCTAATTTAGATTTAACAATCGATATAAACAGCGATGGATCAAATGACGCACCTGCACAAACTGGAACTTCTTCAAATTCAAAATTATACGAAATAGAAATTGATGATTCAAGTAATGGACATCTTTGGGTTTTTGGTATTGAAGGATTGGCAATAGGATTTAAGCCATTCCAAGGTATGACACTGGAAGAGTTTTGGGAACCAAGAGTACCTTACGATATCAATGTTAGACTATTCATGGGAGATGGAAATCATCAAGTTGATGAAAATATGACTAACTACAGTGATTACATGTGTTCTACTGATGGAGTCAATATGAATACACACAATCAAGCTTGTATTGCTAAATTGGAGTTTGGAGAACCATCATCATCATACAATGGAAATAACTACATTGAAATGAAATATCATGCATTTAATCTTAGTAGACTCGAAATCAATCAGGAGACCAAAGTAACTCAAGATGACGACTTTTGGAATATTAAGAATGCTGCAGTAGCTGCAGGATTAGGTGGCTTTAGCTTAGGCGGAGTTGCTTTTGTTCTATGGGCCAGACGGCCGTTCAAAGGGAACTAAAAGTGAGGTTCCAATTTTTCCATTATAGATGGTTTTGGTAAAGCTCCAACTAATCTATCAACAAGCTGACCATTTTTGAAAATCATCATTGTAGGAATTGACATTATTCCGTGCTGTGAGGCTGTATTTGGATTCTCATCTGTATTCATTTTTGCAATAACTACATTTGAATTCTCATTAGCTATTTCTTCCAAAACTGGAGCCACGGCTTTACAAGGGCCACACCAAGGTGCCCAAAAATCAACTAGAACTAAATCATTACCTTCGACTGTCTCTTGAAAATCTGCGTCTGTTACTTCCTTCGTACCCATTTTTATTTCCTATTAACAGACTAAAAACAGTTTCAGACTGCTATATTATGCCTGCAGAAGAGGCCTGAATATAGTCTTTTTGATACTAAAATGTGGCAATCTGCCAACCTTTAGTTACTACTTGACTTATCCTCTTAGGAGCTGAAGAATTCAAGAAATTATAATCGCCCATTGTAGCGGTCAAACCGCGCTCATTGAGTGAAGCTCCACAGACAAAAACTGCCGCGCCTAATTCATGTACAACACCAATTGATGTTTGGATTTCTTTCCGATAATCTTCATCACCGTCACGTAACCATTCAACACCTTGACCTTGTAGCATAAGGGCTACTCCGTGGTTTCCATCTCCAGATTGATACTCTGCCATTCTGAGGCCTTCGATAGCTCGGTGATAGCTATCAGGTCCGCTAATTATTATGTAAAGAACGCCTTTGGAAGACATTAATTCTGTATTATTATCTTAGCTGCTAAGTCACTATCCAAAGACAAAGAACCTTCCTCAGTCTCAACATCATAAGATTTGCCATTAGCCTTCTTGACTATTACCGTACGGCCTGGTGACAGACCCGCTTGCTCAAGTGTATTCGTTAATTCGCTTTTTTCTAGAATCAGACGTACCTTGCCTGTTTTACCTTCTTTGAAATTAGTTAGTGGGATAAATTCAGGTTCTGATTCAGAATCAACATTTACCTTATGACAAAATAAATCTGATTCAGCCTCCTTGTCAACACCTAAAAAATTACTCAATCGATTCTCAACATCTCTCGTAAGAATGTGTTCCATACGACACGCTACTTCAGCAGCTTCTTCTTTTTCTACGCCTAAGATTTCAGTTAAAAAACGTTGAAGTATGTTGAATCTATGATCTATTACATCAGCCACATGTTGACCTTGTTTAGTAAGATGAACGCCATGGTATGGTTGATAATCAACTAATCCAATCTCTCCTAGACGTTGAATCATTTCAGTTACAGTTGCAGGTTTTAATTCAGTCTTGGTTGAAAGATCTGAAGTTCTTACCCTTTCACCATTTGATGCTAATTCATTGATATTCTTAATCATCATTTCAGCGCTTTCTGACAATGCATCCATAGAGGCCATGAACTGGATGTGTTGAGGGTTTATAAAAAATTTAGGGAGGCCTAAACTATATATAGAACTGTTTTTTAGGTTCACCTAAATTAGGGTGACCTAAATTTGGATTGTGAACAAAATGGATATGGAAGCTGGATTTTTGATTGGATTTCGAGAAGCTCTCGAAGCTGCACTTATAATAGGTGTATTAGTTAGTCTACTCTATAGAACTAATAGAGAATTTATGGCCAAATGGGTCTGGGGTGGAGTCATACTCGCACTTATAGCTAGTGTGTTAACTTGGCAAGCCTTCGAAATTATTGTTGGAGAATTCTCAAAGAAAAATGAAGAACTTTTTGAAGGCTTTCTCTATCTGATTGCCGCAGTGCTGATTACCACTGTTATTCTACACGTTATAGGACATGCAACTAGAGAAGTTTTAGAAAATCAAGCAGAAAAAGCAATTGAAACACGTGAGGCATTTGGAATTGGTTTACTAGCCTTCGTTTCAGTTTGGAGAGAAGGTGTTGAAACCGTCATTTTCATAGGTGCAGGAACTGAAAGTAGTGATGCCATTACAGGTCTATTCATTGGGATTATTTTGGCCACAATAATTGGATATGCACTCTTTGCTTCCACTAAGAATCTTGATATCAGATTCATGTTCAATCTGTCTACTTCATTACTAATCGGATTTGCAGCTTATCTTGTGATGAAATCTATACATGAATTTGGTGAGATTGGATTTATGGGTATACCTGAAAGTTTTCCATTACAAGTTGTTGCAGCTTCAGTATACTTAGTCATAACCCATTTTGTTTCGGAGAAATATGGTGTTTCTTTGATAGGATCCATAACTGGAACATTCAAAGGAATAGGGAACCTGCTTGGAAGTAAATAAAAAAAGTAGGGAAGATACCGCTCAATAGAGCGGCATCAACCACTATATGGCATCTTTCGAAAGCCCAAATCCGGCTTTTGACTGATCTGTTTTCTAGTCTATGCTTCGACTGTTCGTCTTATTATGTAAGGAATTAATCCCATATACATAAGTCCCATCAATAGTCCACTTATCATTGTTAAAGAGCCCATTTCCATATAAATTCCTAGAACCATAATAACAATAACTCCCAGCAAAAGAACTGCTAATTCTGTGGTAATATTGAAAGCTGCCTTCCAACTACCGCCATATCCTATATTTTCATATCCTGCAAGATTCGCATCACTTACCGCTTCATTTACTGAAAACGCAATTATCTGAATAAAGCATAAACTCCACGTGAAGACCATTGCTAAGACTGATACCAATAACATTACTAATCCTGTTTCAGCATCACCTGTAGCCATAAGTGCATCCATTAATACACTCATTAAGAGAAAACTTACTATACCAGCTACTATGAATGCTGGAATCGACGCTGCAAATATATACAATCCATACTTGAGCGTGTGTATTGACTTGGTTATATCGAACTCTGCCATACATTTGACTTCTAAAGGGGTATAAATATGGAACCGTACTATTAGATTTATCGACGATGACTTAATCTTTGCTTTCCAAATCCATGAAAAGTGTCAATAAGAAAATAATCCTTAAACCTTCAAAAAGTCGTCCAAAACCTACAAGAATTGCATTGACGATTGTATAAACAAAACCCTCATCAGCATCGACTTGAAGAGCAATTGTATTTGCTATAAGATCAATAGCATAATAGTTCAATATAAGCATAATAAACATTATTCCAACTATATTTAGTGAAACGCGAACAAAATTATCATCAACCAATTTTTTACTATACATCAGAGCTGACATTGCACCATGCCCTCTAAGGACAAAACTAAATTGCCAAAACGCAAACCAAATCGCTAGTACTATGCCTGGTATTATGAAAAATACTAATCCAATAATGATTAGAATGTAAAATATTATTGCAGTCACAATGAACATTGGAAGCATAGAAACACCATCTTTGAGGGCCTGAATTGGAGGTAATTTTTCTCCATGCATTGAGGCTGCAATTACACGTATAAGTGCTATCCAGGCTATACCTCCTATTATTGCAGCAAAAAGAGCTTCAGTACCTATCATAATCATTTTGTTAACCCAGTAAAGAATTCCTTTGTCAACCCATTCCCAGCCTGTTATATCTCTGGTAATCTCTGGAACAAGAAACTCAACAAGGGAAGGTACTAGGAACTCAACCACAAAGAATACAGGAATGACAATTATTGCAATAGATGGTAATTTTATTGTTAAATATTTGAAAGATTCAAAAAGGAGTTGGAAGAATCCTTTGGCTTGTGGCCTAAACAGCTCTAATGAAGAATCATCATCAAAATCGTCATCCCATTCTTCTTCTTGTTCAATAATTTCTTCCATATTCACTTAATGATGTGGCTTAAAAAACGAAACTCTGTCTTTGTAAAGCCAAAAAAGGTGATTTAGAGTGGCCACAATTGGGGTTTTCCAAATATGGGTAATATCCAAGTTCTAGATGACCACACCATAAACCAAATCGCAGCTGGTGAAGTAATTGAAAGACCAGCTTCTGTCGTCAAAGAACTTGTTGAAAATGCACTAGATGCTAAAGCAAAAAACATTTGGATTAGGGTTGAAGAAGGAGGAACTGCTCTAGTCATAGTCCGAGATGATGGTGAAGGTATGGACCAAGATGATGCTGTATTAGCTTTCAAGAAACACTCGACATCAAAAATACGCTCATTCGACGATTTACAAAATGTCAGTACTTCTGGATTTCGTGGCGAAGCATTGCCCTCTATTGCATCCGTATCAAGACTTAGAATTACAACCTGTAAAAAAGGAAATAGCATTGGAACTAGGATTACCATAGAAGGAAACAACAGTTTAGATGTAGAAGAGTATGCTTCACCTCAAGGTACAACTATTGAGGTAGCTGATCTTTTCTTCAATACACCAGCAAGATCAAAACATCTCAAACGAGTTGCAACTGAACTCCAACATATAGTCAAAACTGTCACAACCGAAGCCATCCGAAGACCTGATGTTGCTTTCAATCTAGTTCATGGAGAACGAAAACTGATAGATGCGCCTGCATCGGACCTGAAAACTAGAATTGGAATTTTGCTGGGGCGAGAAGCTGCAAAAGAATTAATTGAAATGAGTGGGGAAGCTGAAGGTATAAGGCTTGAAGGATTCCTAACAAGACCTGCGGTTTCTAGAAAATCAATGGCTGGATTATATCTGCATGTTAATGGAAGACCAATTCAGGCAAGAAACATTTGCTATTCAATAAAAGGAGCCTACGGAAGTCTATTACATGATGGACATTTTCCTATAGGTGCATTGTTTCTCGAAATACCTTCTAAGGAGGTGGATGTGAATGTACATCCTGCTAAAACTATAGTCAGAATTGCTAGAGAAGAAAAAATAAATAAGGAATTGCGAACAATAATCAAAGAAGTTTTGTCTAAACAAGCGTTGATTGCTCATGTTGATCTTGATAGTACAAAGACAGACTCCATTTTTGGTACGCCACTTCCAAATATGTCATCTAAATCCAGAGCAACGCCTGTTAGCTCAATTGACGGTTTACAACAAGAATTTGATGTTGATTTGAGAGAAGAAAAAGTTGAAACCAACATGCCCTCTATGAGGCCTTTAACCTTAATAGAAAACAAATATATTGTTGCAATGGGATTAGATGGGCTCTACATTATTGATTTTCATGCAGCACATGAAAGAGTAATGTATGAACGCCTAAAGGATCAAGCACAGTTCAAAAGAGTAGGTAAACAAGACCTTCTGAAACCTATTTCGCTTGAATTATCAAAAAGTGAAGCTACTGCTTTCGAGGAAATGTTGCCTCAAATAACTGAAATGGGATTTGATGCTGAAAAATTTGGACCTTCTTCTTTCATGATAAGGAGTGTGCCTGCATTATTGGCAGGTTCTGAACCTGAAAGAATTAGAGAAGCTATAGATGATATTGTAGAAAGTGGCTCTATGAAATCTGCCGAGGAAAAACACACTTACATGATGTATACTGTTGCGTGTCATTCTGCTTTACGTGCAGGAGATAAACTAACGATGGCTCAAATGGAATTTGTCATAAGAGAAATGGAATCTATTCCAAATCCATATGCATGTGTTCATGGAAGACCTACGGTGATGACCATAACACCTGCTGAACTCGACAAAAAATTCAAGAGAAGTGGATTCTAAGTCGTTCTATTTTCTTCCAAATTACCAAATTTATAGAGCAAGGCTGGAAGCATGATAACTGCTGCAACAAATGAAAGGAATATCATAATTGCCATTATCATTCCGAATGTTACGAATAGGGGCATAATAGACAACGTTAATACCATAAATCCTACAAAATCTGTGAAAGCAGACATCGCCACATTATTACCTGTTTCATCTAAACTCTCAGCCATCCATTCTTCTTTTGTTCCATCTGGATTATCAAATCGAGCTTCGCGCACTCTCTGAACCATATGAATTGCGTAATCTACCCCTAATCCTATAGCTAAACTTGATATTTGAACTGTAACCAAATTAATCGATGTACCGGTTAGAACCATACCGCCTCTAAGCCAAAGTGTTATTGCGACTACGGGCAAAATTGTTATCAAACTCAATCTCAAATCTCGAAGTACAAATAATACAATTAGGAAAGCTAAGACAATTGCAATACCCAAACTTTGTTGAAAACTATCTGTTATTTCCAAAACATATACATATCTTTCATAACTCAAACCTGCAACTTGAACAGAAACACCTTCCATTGAATTAAGATCTGTACTGGCTGCATCCAAATCCTTTTTTTGTTCCTTCATTTGGCCATAAATATCATCTGGCCTCAAAACCAAGAACCAAGAACGGATCATGGTCATTTTTCCATCTTCAAGGAAATAAATTCCTCTAGCATCAGATGGTGAGACCTGATATGTTCCATCTAAATTAACAGTTCCATTTCTATAAACATCTTCTAAAACTTTGTAAATTTCTTCATTAGAAGCAGGGAATCCGGTCGAAAGATTTACAGTTGTAGGAACAAAACCGGTGTAATTCTCCGTACTAGTTGCCAAAATCACTTGTGTTCTAAGAATATAAGGTAAACTTCCTAACCATCTCGCACTCACATTAGCTTCAGCAATAGCATTTTCCATATTATCAATTTCAACTATTGTTTCATATGTAGCAAGATTTTCTCCTTCAATAACGTAATACCCTGGTTCACCTTGTTCTGTAAAGGTTGATTGACCGATAATTACCGTTTGAATGAATCGAGAATCATTGTCTGCGTACTCCGTTACATCAAAAGTAGATTCAGGATTACCAAGAACTATTGGAGAAAGTATTATTGTAATGAATAAGAAAACAATTAACATTGAAAGTGATCTGCGTTCCATCAAAGTAGATAGTTTCTTTACACTAAGATAAGCTCCAATTTGGGAGACTAAGCTTTTTTTATTTCTGTCTTCAGAAACTGGTACTGGTGGAAAATAACTTCTAAGAATAGGAGCAAATACTCCCATTATCAAATATGCTTGAATGATTCCAATAGGTCCAAGAATACCCCACTCAAATAAATCAGGGATTTTACTCAAAGTAGCCGTTCCAAAGGCTACAACAGTTGTTACAGTAGCTACTCCTAATGCAGGAAATAAGCTTCGGATTGATTGCCAGGCTCCCTCAAAACTAGCCGTGTGAGGATCTGTAGAGTAATTTGGATTCTCAAGGGTTAATCTACGCCATCTAGTCAAGCTATGAATAACAAAATCAACACCTAATGCTAGCATCAAAATCGGTAACATTGCTGCAAGTTGAGTTTGTGGGAATCCTAGCCAAAAAGAATTCGCAATCATACAAACCATCAACAAAGTTAAACCTAAACCACTGATGATAACATCACCAATATTACGGAAATAAAACGATAACAACAAAACCATCAAAATGAAAGAAATACCTATCAAAGGTGCTGTAGAATTTATTTGATCATCTAGTTCAAGGCCAAAGGCAAGATAAGAATAGAAATCAACGTCTTCATCAGACTCTAAAGGATCAAGATAGTAAGAATCAACTTTCTGTTCCCAATATTCAAAATGTTCATAATCACCTCTCTGACGCGGATAATCTTCGTAGAGACGAGTTGTGTTGGCCTCACCCACTAAAGTTAGACCATTAGCTTTCCAATGTGTACCTGGTAAAGCATAATATTCAATAGGATAATTATCCTTGTCACGAGGTTCTATACATTCATTTTCAGAGACTACACACAAATCTGGAGATACAATATTCCTATACGGAAATGAACCATCATCAGTACGGAAATTGAACAATGCATTCAGAATGTATGTTAATTCCTCTGAGCTAGCATTTACATAATTTGAACCTGAATATCCTACCGAATATGTTACTGGCGTGTTATTGTTCATAACCTCGCGAACAGTATCTGGTAAACCCCACAAAGTAGAAACTTCCGGTTTTTGAATTTGCCAATTAAATTTAATATCAAAATACTGACTTGTTTCTGTATCGGCCCTTAAATTGTCATTTCGGTCAGTTGCTTCTCTGAAAACTTGAAGATCCAAGACATTGTGTTCTGTTGAATCAACAGAATCTCCCATTATAATTTGAAAAATCAACCAGTACTCTTCTGGCATTTTTTCTTCGGCTCGATCAGAAGCCTGCCAAACATCACTGTCAGGATAAGAGAATTCTTCTCTTTGACTCATCTCTCGTCCAACATCTGGAGAGAAACCTGCTAAAATTATCATGAACAAAACAAAAAATGCTAACATTGTTACTTGCCAGCGTTTTTTGGGTTCCATATCATCAAACATAATCAGGCCTTGAATAGTAGTTTATTAAATTAGAGTTAACTTTTTGGAACAAGTTGTGAAACAAAATGGTCATATTCCTCTCCCAGGTGAATATAGCACCTAATCCAAGGATAAAAATTGCCATCACTGGACTCTATAAATTTCCAAACGTGACCAGCGCCCTCCAAATCTTCTGCTAACAAAATATCTCCTCGGCGTATTGTTACCTTGTGTTCTGCATCTTCTTCAGTAACATCACAACTTTTGAACTCTAAACATCCACTTAAAGTCAATACAAGTTGCCTTCTTGGAGCAGTATGTGCCAGTTTAGGCCCTTCTCCTTTGAGATTCTCTGGAACTGGTGTAAGCGCAAACTGTGTCTTTAGATCGCCTGTATTATCATAGATATTCTCATTCACAAACAGTGATGAGAACAAACCCACAGAACCTAAACCAGTCTTGCTTTTCACTGGAATCTGCATCTTGGCAAATCTGGTGTGACCACTATCGTCAGTATACATCCTGACTACTGGTATCCCTTCTGTCATAACAGAGGGGTATTACCCAGATATTTATGCTTAGCGTATTCTACGACGTAGACCGGCTGCACCAACTAAAGCAAGTGTGCCAACTACGAAACCAATACTTGGTAAGCCTGATTCTTCAACAATTTCTTGAATTTGATCTCCATCTCCAACTGTTACTGTACCTACCATAGCCATACTTGCATGTGGTTCACAGACATAGTAATGTGTCTTATCATTCTCATCAAAAGTATGTCTGAAATCAACATAGTTTGCTGCTTCTCCACTATAAAATCCAAGCTTAGCGTCTTCTAGATTCATATCTTCATCAAACTTTGTTGCTACCTCTGCCACATTGTGTACGTCAGATGTACCTTTCCATATCCAACAAACTGTATCGCCTGCTGCTATTGTGATATCTGCAGGTTCAAAGGAATAACCATCATCACCAATTGTTACTATAGCATCACAATTGCTTGTATCTACTTTACCAAAAATGACTGTTACTGGTTCGTCAGCATTAAACTTAGCATTGTTGCCTTCGATAACTAAATCTTCACAGTCTTCACAGGATTTGACTTCATAGCCTTCTAAGAGAATCATCTCTACGTGCCAATTTCCATCATCGACTGGGATATAGGCTTCATGTGTTTCCAATGAAGCATCAGCTCCTTCAAATTTCAACTTAAATGAACCGGTATACATCATTGGCAGACCCTCATTATCAGATAAGGCTCCAACAATGTTTGTAGGACTAATGACAGGGATATTATCCGGAGGATTCTCTATACCTATGATTCCATCTAACAATGCTGGATTATCGTCTTGGTCATGAACTTCTGGACTTCCTCCAGTCACATAATGATCATTACTTGCAGAGAATTCATAATCTGGGCTTTGTCCGAAGTCATCTGTACAGTAGTAATTACTACCTCCAAAACCGTCTTCATGCATCTCACAATAATACCACCAAGTGTCCCAGTCTTCATCATCAGAATACTGGCAATACCATCGCGTATCTCCGTCAAAATCGTCACCTTCCCATTCACAGTAACCACCATAATACTCTTCCCAGTATCCATCTTCTCCATGGTCTTCATGGTCATCTTCTCCGCCCTCAAAGACACCCATTTCTACAAGTACATAGAATAAGTTAACAACATTGTCTGCTGCTGTATCTGCAGTCATATCGCCATCTTCATAGTGTGTTGCATTCTCAGCAATCATAAAGATGTAAGCAAACATATCAAAGACTTCATCACAGTCTATCTCATTGCCTTCATCATCAAAGCAATCTGGTTCATATTCATAATCATCAGCTTTAGGCATATGTTTTCGATCTGCTGTACCTTCTACTAGTACTTCTTCACCACCATTTCCACCGCCTTCACTAGACACTGCATAGATTTCACCGGAATCGTAGGCACCGTTCTCATTTTCATCCATGAACTGGAAATAATAAGAATCAAAGTCATAATTGTATGCCCAATTTTCAAATTCGTTTTGGTCGGTTATATCAAAAGATGTCTCTGCATCCATCGTGTCTAAATTTCCTGCACAATCGTCACAACCTTCACCTTCTGTTTCTAACACATTCTCATAATTTTCATAAAGATCATAAACAGAACCAAATTCTTCTTCAAAAGCTCTCGAATCTTCAGCCCATTCAAAGTCGTAAGCCTCGTTCCAGAACTCTTCAAAAGCTAAATCGTAAACAGACCCATTATAGGCAACAGTTTGCATAACTTCATCACCATCATTTTCATGCCATTCCCAACGATTGTCTACCATGTGGCCATCCCAAACGTCGGTTTCCGCACCTTCAGTTACGACGTAAGCGCCGTCTATCTTATTGTAATAACTAGCTTCAGATTCAAATGTCGTATAAACTGTATAATCACCAGCGGCTAAATCTACTTCTAATATTGCATAGCCACAATTTGAGTGATCCTGATCATCTGAGTCTATAGGACAAGAAAATCCTTCAGTATCGTAGTAATATTTGTTAGAAGCAATCAGGTCTTCACCATGGTAAATGTATAATCCTGGATATTGGCCCCAACAATCATCATCTACACCGTCCTCATCAAAATCATAACACACCCAACCTGCAGAAACAATGCGTACTGTAAAATCGGTATCGACACTAAGTTCTGCAGTTTGATACATAACAAATTCTTCACTATCATGCTTGTAAGTATCAAAGTAAGGGAAATTTTTCATTTCCATGCTTTCATGATTTACACTACCATTCGCAAACCAAAATTCACCATCAGACCCTAAAGAATGAGAGTAAGGACCCATGTTTGTGTGATTGTCATTCTCACCATGACAATCATATCCAACCAATACCCAATTTCCTTCATCATCTTCACCCCATTCTTGATGACAACTACCGGTTGTTACTAAGGACCAAGTTCCTGCGAATAGCTCAGCTTCCATAAAATCATCACAATTAACATATGTTTCGTTATCATCACCCCAATCACAATAAGAATTGCCAAATGCGACATTTTCAAGATTTCCAAAATCAGTTTCCTCTCCTGAAAGATCGCCTTCAAAGAGATAAACGTCGCCCCACCAATAATTGTGGTGTTCCTGATATTCATCTTCTCCGTCCTCACAATCCCACTCCCAATTATTTACTTGGTTTATCCATACTTCAGAACCATCGTGACAATCAAACCAATTGATCTCATTGCCTTCATCATCATATTGTTGCTCGTCTGAACCATCTTCACAGTCATCATTACCATCATTAACTTGATAAAATGGTACTGTTTCAACACTTCCACTACCACAAACAAAATCTGGTGTAGTTTTTACCTCTTCCAAGAAGTTAGTATGAATGATTATTTCACCATCTGAATCCACATCAAAGGTCTGGACGTCGTACAATACTGGTCTGCCATGGTCATCGTCTGAAGTTATTCCACCATCCATAAAGTCTCCAAATTCTGGAACTATGTATTCATCCATTAAAGTTGTAGCATCAATGTGCCCATTCTCGTAAGCAACAATTCCCCAGATAAAACTCATGAAATTGTCTTCATCATCAGAATTTTCCGTTAAATCTTCACACATTTCTGAATCTTCATTCCCATAACAATAGTTGTAACTCGCTCTAAAACAATCCATAGTCATACTATCATTTTCTGAACATTCCATAATTGTGTGGCATGTTTCATCATCCATATCGGGTGGACATCTGAACTCGTCATCGTGACCACCTTCACCACCATCTGAATTCATCATTTCCATCCAATGATTGAAACAATCATCATTGATTTCACCATCATCGGTTCCCAGCATATCAGCACACATTCCTGCTAGGCCTTCACGCATTTCATCAGAGTCAGTAATATCCATCTCTGCATAGTAGTCAATAGACCAATCTTCTAATGACTCCATAGTCATAGTTGCGTGGAAAACTTCAGGTTGTGGACCCCCGTCTCCATCATCATCTCCACCTTCGTGATCATCAGCCCCTACATTGTATGTTGGAACTGCAACAAAAGCGCTCATGATCATCATGAAGAATACAGCTAGCACAGCTAGTCGGCTCAAGTTCATAGTATCAGTTTGCCGAATTGGTATATATAGGTAATAGCTGAAAGGTCTAAATACGTTAATATGTGTATTATAGAGGACGAAAAAGGTTCTGTTTTAGCTAAAGAAGTATTAAAATACGTTTTTTAACGAATTGCTACAGAGACTGCTGCAGACATACACTTAGTTACTTTTTTGGCTGTAGGAATATGCAATTTTTCATCAGGACCGTGCGCATTTCCCCCTGGACCTCCAGCCCCAGTGATTATGAATTTAGAATCTGGATATCTAGACTGGAGCATTGCCATAACTGGAATTGTACCTCCAATAAACAAAGACATGGGTTCATTACCATAGAATTTTTTTCCTGATTCTGTAAGCATATCTGATAATTTTTCTGGTAACTCTGGAGAGAGAAAACCGTCGGCTACCTCTGTCATCTCAGCTGAAACATGCGCTCCATTCGGCGGATTTGCTTCTAACAATGCTTGAACTTTCTTAGCTACTTCATCTGCACTTATCCCAGGAGGCGTTCTGATTGAAACTTTTAGATCTGTGTTTGTTCGCAAGACATTACCTGCATCCTGAATAGATGGAATCCCATCAGCTCCAATAATTGAGAGACTAGGGGCTAAATTCATAGTAATAAAAATATCTAAAGGATCCTTTACTTGTTTTTCAACACCTTTTAACAAAGGAAAGTCATCAACTGATTCTGAATTCATATCGACTATCTTCTTAGCTTGATCTTTCATTTTATCCGTAATTTCAATATGTAACCACTCTGGTTTTATCTCACCAGTATTTTCATCTTCTATTCTAGACAACAATTGTCTAGCCAGTCTAAACGATGAAGGCATAACGCCACTACCATGACCTGAATGGACTCCAACTGAAGAAACTTTGACTGATAAAGTACCTGCGACTATTCCCCTCAAACTTTCTGTAATCCATAATCTATCATAATCTATACCTCCTGTATCAAGTACAATAACCAAATCTGGAACTCCCAAAACCGATTCTAATTCATCTAAGTAGAATGATAAATCTGGTGAACCACTTTCTTCACCTGTTTCTATCAAAAAACGGCAAGTTGGATGAGGGACTCCTTGATCTTGTAATGCTAACACTGACAAAATGCCTGCATATCCGCCATAACCATCATCCACACTTCCTCTACCAAACAACCATCCATCCTCAATAACTGGCTTCCAAGGTCCCTTGCCTTCAGACCACCCCGTAGCCTCGGGTTGTTTGTCAAGATGAGAATAAAACAAAACTTCACCATCTTCATCTCCTTCAATTTTAACTAACAGGAGAGGAGAACGATTCTTCAAGCGATGGACGGAAACTGTCAATCCTTTCAAAGGTAAACTACGAGTCCAAGCAATGAAAGTATTCACAGCTGCATCTAGGTATCCATTGGCTTCCCATTCTGAATCGAATGAGGGAGAAAGGGCTGGAATCTCAACAAACTCACACAAACTAGGCAGTGCTGACTTGTCCCACCATTCTTCTACAAAATCGGATAGTTTATCTAAATCAAGCGAATTAGGCATGAACTCTACAGTCTTGGCTTGCGTAATATAGCTAATCCTAAGACTGCAATTATAGATACAACAAAACTCAAACTTGGTAGGCTACTGTCACCATCAGAGAGTTCTGAAACTATCTGATTTGCGGAACATCCATCTTTGTCTACCTGATCGCCGACTTTAGTTCCTGGACAACGGTCGTTATCATCATCAATACCATCATTGTCATCATCCATATCTTCCCCATCATCTATACCATCATTGTCATCATCATTATCGAAAGTATCTACTATACCATCATTGTCTGCATCAGGATC
>MIZB01000044.1_pt1 | contig 14753 bp, 15 predicted proteins | sample 888171 | NCBI WGS metagenome assembly MIZB01 (sample SAMN05440186, study PRJNA335308) | marine metagenome | isolation source: marine water
TCATTAAGATAATAAATGCAACCCCCTCCGAATAATAATGCCAACAGTATCGCAGCTATAGATGTACGAATTGGGCGTCTGTTTCTAGGTTTAAGTTCTATTTTTGAATAACCGCCCACTCCTTTTCCATCTTTAAGGCCATTACCATTTGTTAAACCATTACCATTTGTTAATCCATTACCATTTGTTAAACCATTACCATTTGTTAATCCATTACCATTTGTTAATCCATTACCATTTGTTAATCCATTACCATTTGTTAATCCATTACCATTTGTTAATCCATTACCATCTTTTAGACCAATATCCTTTTTTTGCCCTGTATCTTCCATAAACTCCTTAATGTAATCTAAAACGGACTATTAAACTCTATTCAGAGATAAACTTATTTGATATGCTTGCTATAGTAATAATAGTGAAATACCTATTGTCACTTTTAGCCCTTGCATTTTTGGTCTTCTCTGCCCAACCTAGTGAAGCTGTTGAAGCTTTACACACCTACGATTCCATGAAGGATGATACACAGGATTTAGCAAATCAATATCCTGAAATTGCAATTTATTCTGAGCAAGGAATAAGTCCCGGGTTAGACTTAGAAATATTTTCCGTCGATGTTGCCCTTAACATTACCGAATTAACTGACGAAGAATTAAACGCATTACCGACAATGTATGTCGATGGAACACACCATGGAAACGAAGGTATGTCTGCTGAAGCTTCCTTTTTATTCTTACAGGATGTACTCGAAAGAAGTGCTGCTGACCCTTCATATCTAGAGGGAAAAAGATTAATTGTAACTCCCTCTGTTAATCCTGACGGATATTTCATAGACTGTAGAAACAATTGGAATAGTGTTGACCTCAACCGAAATTATCCTTACATGTGGGGAATGTATGGGACTAGTGATACTAGGGGATCATGTCCTGCTTCGGGAACATATAGAGGGCCAAGTGAAGGAAGTGAAATTGAAACGCAAATCAATATGGAATTGATGCGCAATATGAATTTATATGTTTATTTCTCAGCACACACTGGATCAAATGATATTGTTTTACCTTGGAAAGTTACCGGTGAATTCGCAGTACCGATTGCTGATTGGGAATTGTATGAATATTTTTTGAATGAATCCACGAATGTGTCTGGCCTTACTTACCGAGATCCAGGAGGTGCTGGGGAATCTATTGCTTGGGGATATGGTGCTAGAGCTGCACTCAGCTTGATTGTTGAGGTTGATGATATGCAATGGTCACCCATAGTGTCGACTACAATTAGAGGTGCTTTGAGCAACGAATTGCTAATGTATGATTTGGCATGGGAAAACTTAGAGCTTGTAGGAGGTCACTTACAAATTATTGATGAAACTTATAACTCGGTTACATTACAAAATATTGGTTGGGGGGCTGCTTACAATGTGACTACTGGGAATGAAATTATTGAAAAAGTTGGAAGAAATCAGATAGTTACTCTCTCCAAAAACTCTAACTTTTTACAATACAATAGACTGATACATGAAGGCGAAGAAGCTGATTTAACTCTGATTAGCATGAATCTTACTTCAATGTCAAATCCTGATAGCGGAACCACTCCATCTATTGGTTTTATTTCGGCTAGTCTAAGCTTAATAGCCATAGCAAATTTAAGGAAAAGAAAATGACCATAAGAATTGAAGATAACGAGAACATAAGAACTATTACTTTAAACAGACCTGAGAAATTAAATTCGATAAATTTGAAAATGGCTACTGAATTAAATCAAGCTGTAAACAATGCAGCTAATGACAACTCTGTTCAATGCTTGATAATTACTGGTGAAGGAAGAGCTTTTTCTTCAGGTGGAGATGTTAACGAGATGGGCGAACACCTACCAAAAGCTGGAGATTTATTTTATGATTTAACTGAACAAATTCACTCTATTTTTTCTACAATTCTTAAAATGGAAAAACCTGTTATTAATTCATTAAATGGAATTGTAGCTGGAGGTTCCCTAGGTTTTGCTTTGGCTGGAGATTATCGGATTGCTTCTAAATCTGCAAAGATATTAAGTGCACATTTCAAAAGAGGATTTGTTCCTGCCGGAGGTGCAACATATATTCTCCCCAGACTAATAGGCCTTGGAAGAACTCAGGCTCTTTTCTTTGGTGGTAAAACTCTAAACTCTGAAGAGATGCTAGAATGGGGTTTAGTACATGAAGTTGTTAACGATGACAATCTTAAAGAAAGAAGTATGGAAATGGCAAAAGAGATTGCTGCAGGTCCAAAGAAGGCTCTTGCAGAAACAAAGAAATTGTTGCTTGAATCTGAGATTTTATCCTTAGAAGAAGAACTTAGAAAAGAGCGTGAAAAGAATAGAGATAGTGGAAATACGGGAAATGCAGTTGAAGGAATCAAAGCTTTTCTAGAAAAAAGAGAACCTAAATTCGAATAAAATGGAAATAAAAATAGCCGATACTGAATTAAAAGAAATAACTAGCATATTTTACCGAATATTAGTTCCTAGGCCAATTGCTTGGGTTTCTACAGTATCTAAAGACGGAATTGATAATGTGGCACCTTTTTCATTTTATGGAGGGGTGACTGCAAATCCACCCATTGTTTCATTGGGCATAGGTAAGCGAAAAGGAAAACACAAAGATACTGCACAAAATTTACTTGATACAAAAGAATGTGTTATTCATTTGACCAATGTTGAATTATCTGAGAAAATGGTGATGACTTCAGCAGACCTACCTCCTGATGAAGATGAATTTGAAATGGCAGGAATAAGTAAACTGAAATCAACTGATGTAAAACCTTCAAGAATAAAAGAAGCTCACATTGCTATGGAAGGAACATTGTATCGACATTTGGAAGTTGGAAATACGCCTGGCGATATGATTCTAGTCGAAATTGTTAGAATTCATGTTGATGATTCTATATTGGATGAGAGAGGAAAACCTGATGTTTCAAAAATTGATCCTCTTGCAAGGCTTGGTGGAAGAAAATACGCTTCACTAAATGAGGCATGGGAAATTACACGTCCAAAATAATGGCGGGCTCGGGGGGATTTGAACCCCCGGATCTGGGTTCGAAGCCCAGCATGTTTCCAAGCTACATCACGAGCCCAGTTGTGAAGTATTGTTGTCCATAGGTTATTAGGTTTCCTGCTTTAATTCTTTGAGTAAATCTGAAACGTTAGATATCTCAATAATTGCTAAAATTTTATCTCGGGAATCGGTTTGTATAAGTAAATTACTGGCCATAGCTTTCACTCTCTCACTTTCTAGTTTAGAAAAACCCGAAAGTTCTCTAATTGAAGATTCCATATTCAAAGCAATCTCCTCTGGTGTTTGACCTTCTATTCCCGATTTAGTCATAGATTTTTCTAGTCGTCCTCGTTTGAATAGCTGCCACGTAGAAATATTTTTAGTATAAGCTTCAGTAAACGAGATTTCATCCATATCAATTCCAATTACATCTGTCTCTTTTGAATCCGAGACTTTGATTGCTGTACTGAATGATGGCGGTGGTAATTTTACACCCTTGTCTCCTACTATTTTTCGTAAACTTAAACCATAAATTTCATCCCATCCAGACATGTCATAAGGCTCTCCATCCCATTCTCTAGTGCCGTTTACTTCCTCAGGCCCCATACCTAATGCGACTAAATCTGGATTGAAAGCTTCTATTTCATTTTCAACAATCTGAGATTCTGAAACTAAACCTTTTACAGTGGATAAAATCCGAATTTCGGTGTTTCCCAGATTAATTGTTTGAGGATTCATTATAAATTCTGAGAGAAGTGGGTACTAAAAACTCAAAGGTTTACAATTATGTTCTTGAAAACAAGCTTTACATAATATTTCTGAACACGTTTTACAGTTGTTTGTTGCTATATTTCCACATTTCTTGCAATTACCTGCAATCACTCAGTTCCTTCCCAACGTGAAAAAATATCTGAATCATAACCAAGCAAATCAAGAACTCTACCAACTATGAAGTTTATGTTGTCATCAAGTGTCTTAGGCTTATTGTAAAATGCAGGTGAGGCTGGTACTATTAGCGCCCCTGCTTTTGATAGCTTTAGCATATTTTCAATATAAATTGTGTTAAGTGGAGTTTCCCTAGGAACTAAAATTAAAGGTCTATTTTCTTTTAACATTACAAGTGCCGATCTTGTTACTAAATTATCTGAAATTCCTGCAGCTAACTTACCTAATGTAGTACCTGAACATGGAATTACTACCATTGCCTTGGCTTTGAAAGAACCTGACGAAATACTAGCTGCCAAATTTTTACTATCATGAACAACATCTGCTAGGGCAAGAACTTCCTTCCAACTTCTTCCATCTCCTTCATGTTTGTTAACTAACGAGGCCGAAGCACTACAAGTCAAATGAATCTCAACATCGAACTCTTTTAGAATTTCCAAAAGCCGGATACCGTACGGAATTCCTGAGGCTCCAGTAATACCTACCACTACGCGTTCCATACACTGATGCAAACTTCGGAGTCTTATAACTTTTGTTTAAGAAACTAGGTAGTCCCTTCACGCCAAGCCTTTGTTTCAGCAGTTTCATTAGCCCAACCTGATTTTGATTGCCATGGAAGTGCTTCTTCAAATTTAGAACCTTGCCCATTCAAATCTGGCATTTTACCAGTTTTAGCAAATTCATATAGAGCTGCTACAACGACTACTTCTGCAGTATTAGCCCATAAAATCAAACCTCCAATTAATAATACTCCAACAATTATTCCTGCTTCTGGAGATATCATATAAAATAAGAAACTTATACCGAGTGAAATTACAATGCCAATCACAGAAATAAGACCAATTCCTAAACCACTTGTTACATTTTCACCCCAAGTCTTTCCAAATAAAGCTCGACCATCTCTCAAACCTTCTCTCACCCCTTTCTTTTCAAGGACAATCATTGGAATAATAAAGAAGGTGTACATCCACCATGCTACTTCAACAAGGAATAACATAATCATAGCTATGATTTTCATAGCAGGATGTCCTTTAGAGTTATTTTGTACCGAATCTCTAGCAATTCTTAGAAGAAGACCTACTGTTCCGGCAATTATGCCCCATAAAATTATTATATGAATTCTACTCAAAGCAGCTCGAATACCTGTCATAATTGTCGGATCTCCGCCCGTTAATCTTTCATGTGCACTAGCAATTATAGCCGTATTCCAAAAAACGACGACAATACTGCCAATCATATAGGTCACGAAAATCCAAGCCATGTACGCCTCGGTTATTTCGCCATCAATCGATTCACCAGTTTGAGCATCCACCTTTTCATCAGTAAAAGCCCAGTGACTTTCGCTAGTTTGATCTGCCTCATATGCAGGATATGATGCTGCACCTATAGTAGCAAATACCATTAAAGCTGATAAAAACGTGTAAAGTAAAAGTTCAGGATCTGCCTTAACTACTGAAAAACTAAGCTTGCTAAGTGTCCAGCCACGGCCTATTGTATCGAAAAAACCCATAATGTTTCAAGGAATACCTCCATATAACGATTTTTCAAAAAAAGATTTCGACAGATAAGCGTATAAGTACGCATATTACCATTATACTATGGGTGACTCCTTCACAGCACCAGGGAAAATAATTTTATTTGGAGAACATGCTGTAGTTTATGGTAAACCTGCGATTGCAATTCCCGTAAGTGGTATGAGGGCAAGTGCTTGGAGCGAACCTGGTGAAGGTAAACTAACTATAAACGCCCTAGACCTAAACGAAAAAATTGGACTCGAAAATAAAACGAACCAATTTAGTGTGCTGGCTCAAACATTATTAGCTAAGACAAAACAAAGCGAGCCTAATTTAACCATAAATTTAACATCAAAACTACCACAAGGTTCAGGAATGGGGAGTAGTGCAGCAACATCTACTGCCGTTTGCAAAGCTTTGTCTAATTACCTAGGTGTTGATTTAGAAAAAAATCAAATATCTGAACTGGTTTTTGATGCTGAAAAAATTGTTCACGGAACGCCAAGTGGAATTGATAATACGGTAGTTGCATACGAATCACCAGTGTACTTCGTTAAGGGAGAAGAACCCCTAACTTTTGATTCTGGACGTACCTTTTATCTTGTAATTGGCGATACTGGAATTGAATCCTCTACTAAAGAAACTGTTGGTAATGTACGAAATTTATGGGAAAAAGAACCTAATCTAATGAATGGTTATTTTGATGAAATTGCAAATGTTACTGAAGGTGGAAAACAAGCAATTGAAGATGGTGACAAAGAAGCCGTAGGTGGGCTTATGAATAAAAATCATGAATTATTAAATAAAATTGGTGTAGGACACAAAGAATTAGAGAAACTAGTTGACATCAGTCTAGACGCCGGAGCACTGGGTGCAAAATTGACTGGCGGTGGTGGCGGTGGAAATATGGTTGCATTAGCAAGCAATGCAAAAGAACAGAAAGAAATATGCGAGAAGATAACAGAAGCCGGATATAGGGCGTACCAGACTACCTTCGGTGAGGATTAATGAATCTAAAGGAATTTGTTGATTTACTGGAGAAAAATGGAAAACTCAAAAGAGTAACGAAAGAAATTGATCCAGTTTATGAGGTAGCAGCCTTAATGGAAGATGCTGGAGATACTCCACTATACCTAGAAAATGTAAAAGGAAGTGTTTTGCCTTGTATTACAAATATCTGTTCTAGTAGAGAGTTAGTTGCACTAGCTCTTGAATGTGAACCTAATGAAATTATATCAAAAATTTCTAATGCAATTAACAACTTGAGCGAACCTAAAACTGTTGAAGCTAGTAGTTACAAAGAGATTGAAGCTTCGCTGGATAAATTGCCAATTTTGACTCACCAAACGACTGACGGTGGACCGTACATCGCTTCAGCAATGGCTGTGGCACACGATGAAGAGCACGGAAGGAATATTTCATTCCACAGAGCTATGAAAATTGATAGCAACCATATGGTCATGAGGATTTTAGACAGACATCTAAAGGAATACATGGATAGAGGGTTGAAGGAATTCGCTTACTGTAATGGAGTGTCTGTCCCTGTTTTACTTGGATCTGCAACCTCATTCGAAATAGAGCATGATGAAATGGCAGTTGCAAACGCACTTGCTGATTCACCAGTAATTGAAGTAGGTGGACACATGGTCCCTCAGTCTGAAGTAGTTATGATATGTGAATTTACTGGAGAAATGCATGATGAAGGATCATTCCTAGACTTAACGGAAACTCCAGATATTATTAGGAAAGGACCTGTAATTCAAATTAAAAAAATATTCGTAAGAGATGACTCCATCTTTCATGCGCTTTTACCAAGTGGTCCTGAGCACAAAGTTCTGATGGGTATGCCAAGAGAACCAACCATTTACAATAAGGTTAACGAAGTTGTTGACTGTCACGATGTTTTTATGACGCACGGTGGTGGATCTTGGTTACATGGAATTGTTGCCATAAATAAGAAAAATGATGATGATGGATTGAAAGCAATTGATGCTGCATTTGCAGGTCACGCATCGATGAAACATGTTTGGATTGTAGACTCTGATATTGATATTACAAATCCACAATCTGTTGAATGGGCAATGGCTACAAGATTTCAAGGTGACAAAGGGCTAGTTGTGAAAACTGGAGTAAAAGGTTCGTCGTTAGATCCGAGCTCAAACCCTGAAACTCGAGAAACTGTTAAAGTTGGATTTGACTGTACTATTCCTTTGAACAGAGACAAAGAGGACTTCATCAAACCTAAGCCAGCCATGCAAATTAAATTAGAAGATTATTTAGATTAATGAGATTAACGCCTGAACAAGAAAATATTCTAGAAGGTAAGCAAGGTAAAACAAGACAAAAAGCTATACGTTTATTGATAGATTTAGGCAAAGCTGCAAATGCTGAAAAATTAGTTCCTGTAACTTCGGCACATGTTTCGGGCGTTTCTCCTTTAACTGGTGGAGATGGACTCATACAATTTTTGGAAGATTTAGTAGGAGATAGTGATGGAACTGCTGTGGTTGATACGACACTGAATTCTGCAGGATGTGATCGAAGTAGATTTGAAGAAATGGACATACCTGCAAAAGATTATGTAGAAAAACAGCAAATGATTCTGGATGCGTATGAAAAATTAGGAATTGAATTATCTTTATCTTGTACACCTTATGACAATATGCTACAAGAGGGAAATGCATCTTGGGCTGAATCAAATGCAGTATGTTTTGCTAATTCCTATAGTGAACTTAGAACAAATCGTGAATCTGGACTCTCTGCGCTTGCAACATCATTGTCAGGATTTACTCCTGAATATGGACTTTTGCTCGATGAAAACCGAATTCCAAATATAAAAGTTAACGTTCTTTGCGAACTAAAGGAACCCGTGGACTATTCGATATTGGGTGACTGGATCGGAAAGCAAATTGATCCTAAATGGAAATTAGAATTTGGACCTATTCCACACATATATGGAATAACTAACTTTGATTTTGAATCAAAAAAAGCCCTAACTGCAGCTTCTGCCAATTATGGTAGCGCTTTGTTATTTGTAGATTCTTTCACAAAAGAGCCTACTGACATAAAATATCAAGCTGAAATAAATTTTGACTACAAAGATTTAGAAAAAAGATATGAAGATTTAGCGCCAAAAACTGAAGTAGATTTAGTGACAATTGGATGCCCTCAGGCATCCATGGAAGAGATTGAAAGAACTGCAGGATTTGTTAAAGACAAAATAATACCTGAAAAACGTTTATGGGTATTCACCTCCTCTGTAAATTTTGATGAAGCAAATGAAAAAGGATATGTTAAAACGATTGAAAAAGCTGGAGGAATGGTATTAAGAGAAACTTGCCCTGAAGTAGTTCATTATAATCATAAGAAAGTAAAACACATACTTACTAATTCAATGAAAGCCGAACATTATTTGAAATCTGGATTGAATTCAATTAATACTTCAGTTTCAAGGTTATCTGAATGTATAAAGCATGCTGAAAATAAAAAACTGTTAACAAAGGAAACCGTAAAAGAAATAAAAAGTAAAACTAAAAATTTAATGTCCAATAAAACCTTGAAAACTGGCATTCTTGAAATTTCAGGTAAAGGATTAGAATCTCAAAAAGATTGGGACATAGAAGGTGAAGCACTTGTTACGGATGTACCAATTACCTTTTTAGGATTTGTAAATAGAGACACTGGAACTATCGAGGAAGAAGGACATCCTCTTGATGGAGTTTCCATGGCAAACAAAATACTTATTTTTCCAAAGGGAAGTGGATCTACTGTGGCCCCATACGTCTTGCTAGGATTGTTTTACAATGGTAATGGTCCAAAAGCAATAATCAATACGGATTTAGACCAGCAAACGATTCCTGCATGCAGTCTGTTAGCTGTACCTTACGCACACTCTTTTGAGAAGAATCCATGTAATGAAGTTAATTCAAAAGATAAAATAAGCCTTACATTAAAGAATGGAAGAGTAACACTAAGGATTGTAAAAAGACATGAACATTAGTACTATTATTTTGATTTTGCTAGCTATTGCAATAATTGGTTATGTAATTATGATTAATCTAATTTATTACTTAGCACCTACAATTCCGAGAGAAAATTTCCCAGCAAAAAGATTTGGTAAAAATAACTGTACCAGAATTGCAGACAATCCCAACAGAGGCAAAGACATGAAGCCAATTATTACTAATTTATCTGAAAATGAAGTTCAAATTATAGTAAAAGACATTATCGCTAAAATGCCGCGAATGAAAATCATCACTGAAAAAGAAGGATTTCTACATTTTGTGCAGATAACACCTTTGTTTCGATTTTATGACGATTTATTTATAAAAATATTTGTTAAAGACGGAATGACTAACGTTTGGTTACAGAGTCAATCTAGACTAGGCCTGTATGACTTACTCGTAAATGAGAGACGTATAAAACACATCTATTTTGAGTTGAAAAAATTAACCTAATTTATTTTTAATGTATTTTTTCATTCGAGGAAGAATTTTTCTAGATTCCCAATAATCTTCACACTCTTTAGATAAAGATTTTATGTTTTCCATTACTTCATCTGTAAATTCACGTAAGTGATCTCTATTAACTTCTGAATCTGGAAAATACATTGGTTCTCCGAACTTATAGTAAAATTTTCTCCATGGCCTTGGAATTCTCTTTGATACTGGCCAGACGCCATCTGTCTGCCTAATTGCGACTGGAACTACTGCTGCACCAGTATGGGCTGCCAGCCTTGCCACTCCGGTCTTACCCTGTGCCATTTTGCCATCTTTTGAGCGTGTACCTTCTGGAAAAATACCTATTGCTCCATCTTCCTCTAAAATTTTTATCGCATTCTCAAGACCTTCAATTCCGCCGGCTTCTCTATCTACGGGAATAACTCCAACCTTCTCAAAAACTAAACGTCTGATACGCCCATCAAAATGTTCTTTCTTTGATAAATAAGAAACGGGCCTTTTTACTGCAGTCATTATGAATGCTGGGTCTATGTGGGAAAGATGATTAGCTGCAATAATTAATGGTCCATCTACAGGTATTTTATCTCTATCTAAGTACCTAGGGCGAAACATAATTCTCAGAAACGTGCCCAATGTCAACCTTGTTGTTGTATAAGATAAAGGCGGACGCTTTGACATTAAATCACCAGAGAAGGCAGATATATAGTACTGTGTTTTTATTAAATTAAAGACTGTTCTTCTAATATTACAGTTTGTACATTTTTCAATGAATTTAACCCATTTTCAACTTCTGTTGCAAATCCATCTCTGTCAATGCCAATAATAGCAATCATAATTGCATTGAGACCAAAAGCAAACGGCTTAACTTCATGTGCGCCAAAATTTGCATCATCAGGAAGAACTCCCTGTATTTCAGAAACGATAGCTTCTATATCTGAATCCGGAGATTCTGGCATTAATCTATATTTTAAAGCAACTTCACCCATAATTTATCTAGCTAAAAGGGGCCAATTAATTGATTTGGGTATCCGGAACAAATATTATTAGTACTGAGTAATAGGAATAATTATGGAAGAACCTGAATTGCGCATTGGGGGCTGGGTTCAACAAAAGAAACGTGGTAAGATTAGAAGATTATTTAGCTTCTTACTAGTACTAACCATTGGATTACTTGTCGGAGGTCCAGCTCTTGTAAATTACCAAGATACAAATATTGGAGATAACTCACTATATCTTAAAACTGGAGTTTGGAATGGGCCATTTCAGAAAGAAAATATTAAAGAATTCAATGGACATCTCAAAATCTCAAAAGAAACTTACGAAAGCTTAGATGGTGAATCTGGAAAGTTAATCGTATTATCACTAAGCTCTCTAGTTAATTTAGAAAACTTAAATTTTCAAGATGTTACCGTTAATAAAGTCAAACAACAAATGGATACTGAAGGGTTAGAATTAATCTCTAATGGAAATATTCTTGCAGAAGTTAATCCTGAAATGCCGATTGGGACTTCTATCTATCAATGGACTGCAAGAGCAACAGACGATTCGATATTTTTTAATCCTCAATCCACTGATGATCTCTTAATCAAAGTTTATTCCTGGAGCTTCTGTAACGGTTTAATGGGAGAATTTGACTGTTACGCAATTATTAGTATAGCCATTGGAGTAGACCAAAAAAACATCGAACAGGCCACAGACCTAATCGAAAATGTGAGTATCTAAAATGTTCTGCCCTAAATGTAAATCAATGCTTGTTCTTAACCGAACAACTGGCCAAAGAGAATGTAAAAGACCAAATTGTGGACACTCGGAAAATAAAGGTAAAACCAAAATTACAAGTAGGGAAATGGAAAAAAAAGAAATTGTAGTAACTGAAGGATTAGAAGGAACTTTACCTACTGCAAAAATCATTTGTGAAAAGTGTGAACATAACGAGGCTACATGGGTTATTAGACAAACTCGCGCCGCCGATGAACCTTCTACAAGAATATATCAATGTACTAATCCTAAATGTAAGCATAAATGGAGAGAATACTAAACAAATTTAGCATTTAATTCTAATAACTTATTTTTAAGATACAAAGTCATCTCTTCTTTTAATTCCGAAGAATTATTGATATCTGTTGAATGGCATATCAATTCTAAAGCAACTCTTAGAGACTCGTCTTCTCCTAATTTACGTAAGAAAATCATAGACAGATATTTGGAACCATCTAAATTTGATTCACCTGCATGATAGATTATTGATCTTGTACCTTCTTCTTTTAGATTACATAGATGAAGTCCTGCCATCTCTCTCGCAATCTTTGTTATTTTACTAACTTGTAAACCCTTAACATTCAATGAAGTATGTGAGGTATTATCCTTAAAATTCAACCTTTCAGCTTCATGTTCCTCATCAGAGAGACTTAACGGTTTTACATAACAACCCAAAAAATTTGTCTCGATATCACCAAGCCAATCTGTACATTTTCTACCGACTTCATCCAAGTATTGTACAACCAAAATAACACGTGTATTTGCCCTATTAAGCGGAGAAAAAGTAAATGTAATTGGGGAGGATTCGCCTGACTTCAAATGATTAATACGAATTACTCCTGAAGGTGGTGAAAGTAAATCTAGTCCACTGCCCTCAATCTTAGCTCTAATTTTGATATTATCTAGTTTAGTCTCTGTGTTGTTTAGTATATCTAATTTTAGTTCAACATCCCTTCTACTTCTAAAACGAGATTTGCCCAGTTTAACTGAATTATTATTGGTATTGTAGTCAACAAAAGCCATATGACTTTCCATCTTTTCCAAAACTACTTCCTTCTTTAATGAACGTGCAGCCATATTATCTACGTAATTATGAAAGAAATCTTGAAGTTCATTATTTATATTTCCTGATTCTAACCAACTAATTATTAAACTATTAACATCAACTCTTAATTTCTTCAAATCTTTTTCCGATTGGTCTATTAACTTTTGAATATTTAGTATTTCATTCGTTATACCTTTTTTTGCATCTCTTATGAAATTTTTTTGATCGAATATACTGTCATTCTTTATCTTAGTCAAGTCATATCTATCTAATTTGGACAACAAGTGATTTGCAAATTCTGACAAATTTGTATAATTTGAATTATCTTCAATATCTCCATACAAAGAAAAATAAGGATATATTAAAGGAACCATTTCATCTGTTTGAGCGCCTTGGAGTCCAAGTAAATTCATAAACTTAGGTAGTGAATCTAAATAATTGACATGTCTTTTATGTAAATGTTCTAACTTATTTCTTAATTCTACTATTGTTTCAAAAGATGTCTTTAATGATAAAAAATTACCACCTGATTGTTCCTTAATTAACGTAAAATTATCCTCAATATCTCCAATATTAGATTCATAGAGCTCTACTTTTGAAATTAATGAGTCTATACTTTCTATATTATTATTAACCTGATTTCTCAGAAAACCTTCATTTTGGAACCAATGAATTTTACTTTCAGAAGCTATAATTACATCACCTCCAAAGCTAGAAAAAGAAAAATCTACTACTTTTTCTCTTGCATAATATGACCATGCTTGTTCTCCATTATCGTCTAAAATATGGAAGTAACTGTTAGAATGTAGCCCAATCATCATGCCCGAATAAAGAGTTCTAAAGTTGTCTAATTCATCTTCAGAAGTATAGGACCATAATTCGTCACCATTACGATCCTGGCAAACTAATTTTTTATTGTCATCTATAAAATAGTTTCTTAACGAATTGTTAGAGTACAAAACATTACTCACTACTGACAACTTTTTTTCCCATAAAATATGCCCAGTTAATGAAAATGATACAAAACTATCGTCTGTAATTGTAATACCGCCATCATCTGAAAAAAATGTTTGTGACTGATTATTAATGTCTAGAAGCTTATCAAAAGAATTCTCTTTATTCAGCATCATTACGCTATTTTTAGTTGAAATTAATAAATTCCCATTTGTTGTATAATACGTACTAATTGTAGACTCTGGAAAACTATAATCCCATTCTAAATCCCCAAATCTGTTTAAAAAAATCAAAAATTTCTCTCCACGGAGAACAATATTCTTGCCAATAGGATCTATGATAAAATCATCGATCAAACCTTCTGAAATATATTCCCATTTCTGATTTCCCCAATAATCTAAACAATATAGTTTTTCTGAATCTAAGACAAAAATATTTTCTAAATTACTAGATATCTTTAATTGACTTCCACCTCTAATCTCGACCACATTTAGAAGTTCTCTTTCGTTGAATATATTTATTGAAGTTTGTGTCAAAGCTACAGCAATCTTACCTTCTAAATCACATTCTAAAGATAAAATTTTATCCTTGACTGGCTGCTTCGCTAGTAGCTTAACTGGTTTCCAAGATTCCTGCTTTACTGAAGTACTTCTTAACATAATTTGGGGTTTTTTTCTTATTCGCTATAACTAAATACTGCTAAATAAATATAAATGTCTGGAGCCACCGGAGGGATTTGAACCCTCGGCCTGCTGATTACAAGTCAGCCGCTCAACCGGGCTAAGCTACGGTGGCTCAAGCCCCTTTCGGACTCCTCTAAAAAAAGACTTTACCCAAACTTTTCTACTTTTTTAGAAAAAATGCCGAACAGTATATATATGGGCCTCTTGTCGGCTGAAACCTCGATTATTTGAGAAGGAGAATTGTAAGTGGCAAAAGGTCTTTACACAGCATCAGCACAACGTAACAAAAGACAAAAACATCGTTGGAACGATAGATATTATCGTAAAAGAGCTATGAAGCTCAAGGAAAAAGCTGACCCTCTACAAGGTGCA